>OOBR01000276.1_pt1 | contig 59340 bp, 57 predicted proteins | sample 1671281 | NCBI WGS metagenome assembly OOBR01 (sample SAMN06348140, study PRJEB24527) | human gut metagenome | biome: human gut; feature: ankylosing spondylitis patient; material: feces | host: Homo sapiens | place: China | collected 2015-10
ATATTAAAAATGCTAATTTTTTACGTTACTGTTCAAGGACTAACTGGACTTAAGAAAACCGATGGTGTAAACTGGGAAACAGCTAAAGCCATCGGTTTTCTTTATCCAAATATCCTGGACACTCTGTCAAATATATTTTCTGGTGCAAGGCATTCCTGATGATCCGTTCCATAATTATAAAAGGTCCGGTCATGATCGTGTAAAAGGATCCCCTGGACATGATTATCCACAATATAAAAAAATAAAAATTCGTCACTTTTTACAATGACTTATGCATACCCTTGAACAGTAACAGGCAATCGTATGGATCATTTTTTTTACATCCAGTGGTTTGGCCAGATGTGCGTTCATACCACAGTCCAGTGCATGGCGTACATCCTCTGCAAAAGCATTAGCGGTCAGTGCGATGATGGGAATGGAAGAAGCATCCGTCCTGTCAAGCTTTCGGATCTGGCGTGTGGCCTCGTATCCGTCCATCAGAGGCATCATAATGTCCATAAGTATCACATCAAATGTCCCCTCGGGGTGACGGGAGAAAAGTTTTACAGCTTCCCTGCCATTGGATACTGCAGTTACCACAGCACCTTCCTCTTCAAGGAGTACCTGTGCCACTTCTCTGTTTATTTCATTATCCTCTGCCAGCAGGATCTTTATGCCCTGAATGGAGTTTCGCTCAGATTCTGGCTCAGAAGAGATATCCGTTTCTTCTGCCTCTTCAAATGGCAAAGTGATCACAAAAGTACTTCCGATACCCGGAGTACTGGAAATCTCAATGGTACCACCCATCTGTTCAAATAGCGCTTTGGCAATGCTCATACCCAGTCCGGTGCCATGATATACACTTCGGGCATCCATATTCTCCTGAGTAAAGGGTTCAAAGATCTTCTCCAGATATTCTTTGCTGATGCCGATTCCCGTATCAGAGATCGTCCATCTGCAGACCAGCTTATGATCATGGGAAGGGAGAGCATGGATCTCCGTATGGATTGCCCCATTTTCTCTGTTGTATTTGATACAGTTACTGTAAATATTCATCATGGCACGACGGAGGTGCAGAGGGCTGCCGTATACAAAGGGATGTTCGTATATCTCCGGTGCGATATGAACGGTGAAATCAATGCCGTTTTTCTGTGCCTGCATATCAATCAGCATCTGTGTCTCTTTTTCATATCTGATCAGATCAAAAGGTTCATGGTTGAGTACAAGTCCGCCCTCCTCGATCTTGGACATATCCAGTACATCATTGATAAGAGAGAGCAGATGACTGGCTGAAATGAATGCTTTTTCACGATTACTTTTCAGGAATCCGATATCATTTTCGTGCTTTTTATCAATTTCCAGCAGACCAATGATCCCATTCAACGGCGTACGCATATCGTGGGACATACGGGAAAGAAAATTGGATTTCTCTGCATTGGCACGTTCGGCAGTATCAAGAGCTTCTTTGAGAAGCTTCTGGTGTCTGATTTCTGATTCCACCACATCGTCCACATTCAAAAATCCCAGAACAATGATACCGAAGTTTTCGTTTTTGATAAAGCGGAACTGATAGTAATGGATACTATCCCTGTCATTTATCCGGTAATTCCCCTTGTATTCGGACTGACCGGACAAAACACTCATTACATTATCCAGTTCCAGTGATTCTTCCAGCATTGTACGGTCATCCGGATATACATGCTGCCGGATATAGTCTGAGAGGAAAAGATCATAGGGGTATGTATTGTTGTGTTTTTTGTCCGGAGCAGGGACATCGCGGTCTTCCTGCTTGATCACAGAGAGAGTTTTTTCTCTGGGATTGATCAGGTATACGTTCAGGTAGTTGCTGCTCAGTGTCTGGACAATACTTACCTGTGTCTCATAGGCTTCCTGTGTTCTGGTGACATCCTCACCGTAGAGGATTGCTTCCAGATGGTTATTGGAAGGATTGAGCAGCAGTCTTGTCACATATTTGGAAAGCCTGGTTATATTGTCATCGTAGAGACAGCGGGAAACTCTGGTGACCTCTACCTGACCGTCCTCGTAGCTTTTCATCAGGGAACTGCGGCAAAATGCGTTGATGAAATCGTTTCTGTCCTTTAATACCGGTATAAAAACAGCAGTCTCTGCAATAAAATGGTCAATGGAAGCGTCAGCATCTATCTTATAGGCCAGGGCAGAAGTGCCTCCGATCTTCAGAATCTTATCATCTGTAAGGTCGAGATGAAAGTAGCCGGCAGCATGGGTAATGGATGCCAGAAGAGAGTGGAGCTGATTTTCATAGATTTTGCGTGCTGTCACATCATTGTCTTCACAGGCCACTGCAATTACGAAATCCCGATAGTCATCGGCGTTTCCGTTTCTGGCAATGAGCAGATAATAGTAATGGACAGTATCTGTGACAACCCTGAAATGGAATTTGAAAGAGGCTTCCTGAGAAAGTCTTTCCAGCAGGGTTTCATAATTCAGGTGTCTGGACACATAGGAACGCTCATCCGGATGAATATATTTCTGGATGAGAAAATTAAATGACAGCTTATAGTCTGCATTATCTTTAATATCCGCAAAAGCATCAGTAAATCTGGAACGATATACGGAGATTTTCCCGGTTTCCCGGTTTACGCCATAAACAGACCTGTAGTCAGAAGCAAGCAGGTTGATGGCACCCAGCAGACGGAGAGAGTTCTCACCTGTGGGAATAGACTTTGACAGGCTTTCTCCTTCGGCTACTGTGCTGAATACAAGTGCATGTCCTCTGCTGCCGTCGGGCTGTACAGTCTCTACTGCATCAACTGTCTCATAAATATGACGGATCGGATCCAGGTAGGTCTTTGGCCCCTGTATCCCCAGTGCTACAGGGCAGGGCGGGCATGGGGAATCAAGCCCCATAAGTGCCTTATAGCATTTCACTCCCGGCTGGAGATTGGGGTACAGTTGTTTGGCAGTGTCGTTATAGCTTAGGATATTATAGTCTTTGTCTATGCTGTAATATCCGGATGAGTGTGTGTTCATAATTTTATACTCCTGGTGTTTAGTGTTTTAAAGTATACTCTTTTTACCAAAAAATAGCAATGATAATGGACGAATTTGTAAAGGTTGTACAATGTTTGTAACTGTTCACACATCACTACTGTGGACGGAGTAAACAGTAACAATGTTTCTGATGTCTGCGCACGATTCCCAAGTTGAAATCCCGTCTGCCGTTTGCTACACTGATATCACATATCCGAGAAGGTTCTGACGGTCGCCTGATCAATTCTAATGCCTTGTATGAGGGTATATGTCAATTATATGATTGACGTATTTCCTAAACAAAAGTATACTGATGCTTATCAGAAGGACAGGGGTAGCAAGTATGGGATATACGACAATTACATTTATGATATTTATGCTGCTGGTAACAGCAGCATATTATATGTTTCCTGCAAAAAAATATCAATGGACCGTATTACTGGTTGCCAGTTATATTTTTTATTTATGGGCAAGCTGGAAATATGCTGCTTTTCTTTTATTTACTACATTTACAGTTTATTTTGCAGCACTTATTATGTATAAAAACAGCAAAACAGCGAAAGAAACGATAGTTCTTCATAGCGGAGAATGGGATCGGGAACAGAAAAAGCAGTACAAAGAGGAAATGAAAAGGAAGAGAAGAAAAGTTCTGATCATGGTACTTGTGCTGAATTTTGGGATACTTATATTCTTAAAATATTTTAATTTGTTTGCCGGAGGAATGAACAGTTTTCTTGAAAAATCAGGAATGACTGGTTCGATTCCAATATTGCATCTGGCATTGCCGTTAGGGATTTCTTTTTATACCTTTCAGTCTATCGGATATTTGATTGATGTTTACAGAGAAAAATTTGAACCAGAAAGAAATCCGGCAAAATATGCATTGTTTGTATCATTTTTTCCACAGCTCATTCAAGGTCCGATCAGCTTTTATGATCAGCTGGCGCATCAGCTTTATGCAGAACGAAATTTTTCTTATAAAAATCTAAAACATGGTACACTTTTGATGCTTTGGGGATATTTCAAAAAAATGGTGATCGCAGACAGGGCAGTCAGCCTGATCCAAATGGTTGCACCAGATTATATGCAGTATAATGGAACTGTTATTTTTATAACAGTTTTGGTCTATGCATTACAATTATATGCGGATTTTTCAGGTGGAATCGATATATCCAGAGGATTTGCAGAAATCCTGGGGATTGAAATGGCTGAGAACTTCTGCAGACCATATTTTGCAGTAAGTATTAACGATTATTGGAGACGTTGGCATATTACATTAGGCGCATGGATGAAGAATTATGTGTTTTATTCTCTTGCAATGTCAAAACGTTTTTTTAAAATGGGTAAAAACCTGAAACAAAAATATGGTGATCATGCAATCGGAGCGCATATTGCAAAAGTGCTTCCGGCAGGAATTGCTTCTTTTATCACTTTCTTACTTGTGGGAATCTGGCATGGGGCAAATATGAAATATGTTGCTTTTGGTGTTTGGAATGGCAGCGTGATCCTGTTATCTGTTTTGATGCAGCCATTATTTAATAAAGCAATTGCCGGTCTGCATATTCAGACTCAAAAAACGACATGGCGTATTTTTCAAATATTACGGACATTTTTGATCGTACTGATAGGATATATGTTTGACATAGGCAATAATTTTTCTGCTGCAATAGATATGCTGGGACGTTGTGTTATGGATTTCAGTTTTGATGTAACTCAGATCATAGAGCAGATTACGTCGTGCGGTATGACATTGTATGATTATATACTGCTTATATTTATGACTGTTTTGATCTTTTATGTCAGCCTGATACAGGAACGTCATCCTGACACAACAATACGGAGGCTTTTGGAGGAGAAATATCCAAAATTTCAGTGGATCGTATTATTTGCAGGGCTTCTCAGCATTGCCATATTTGGAATGTACGGACCTGGATGCAGTGCAGCAGAATTTGTGTATATGCAGTTCTAGTACAGCGTGTTTGAAAAATGCCTTTAGGTAATAAGACAGATAGGACATATGATGAAAAAAAGAATTTTAAAACTAAGTTGCTTTGGTTTGATATTTATGTTATTCCTAAGTGGAGCAGCCGGATTTCTTAAGGTGAACAGTTTACCGGACAGTGTGCGTATCAAGGGATTTTATCTGGAACCCAAAGATAGTCTGAATATGGTAACGATTGGAGCAAGTGAGACTTATACGGCAATAGCACCAGGCTTGCTCTGGAAAGAGTTCGGATTTACCAGTTATAATTATTCGGTGGCCGGAAGTCCGATCTCAATAGTAAAATCACAGGTTAAGGAGATTCTGGCTAACCAGGATCCAAAAGTAATTGTGATAGAGATTAACGGGACATTGCAGGATGATGAATATCAGATAAATGAAAAACGATTGAGAAAGTACATAGATAATATTCCATGGTCAGTAAATAAGATAAACACAATTAAGGAGATAGTACCCGAAGATCAGCAGACAGAGTATTTCATACCTTTTTTAAAGTATCATTCAAACTGGCAGAGTCTGGATTTGTGCATAGCTAATTTTTACCTTCAGTCACGTATGATGCTGGAAGGCAGCAGCCGACTGAAGGGATTTCAGACAATATCCGGAGCAGAACAAACCAAAAGTAAAGTAATAGATGTGAAGGGCGATACCTCAGTACTTCCTTTGTCTGAAAAGGCAGAATATTATCTGCGCGATCTTCTTCAGTATTTAAAAGATGAAGGAATTGACAATGTTCTGTTCATGCGCACACCGCACAGAATTACAAAAAAGAGTTATCCATTTTATCAAAGAGCAAATGAAGCGGAAAAGATTATCAAAGAATATGGATTTCCCTATGTGAACTTTGAAACACAAAAGGATGAAATCGGACTGAGCATGATAGATGATTTTTATAATAATCATCATCTGAATCTGTATGGACAGAAAAAGTTTACGAATTATTTTGGAAACTATATGGTAGAACATTATGATCTGAAGGATAGTGTGCATTTAGAAAAGGTTATAAAAGAATGGGATAAAACCGCAGAGGATACAGAGGATTGTCTGGAATATGTAGAAACCATGATAGAAGATAAAAACAGAAGTATTATTAATGAAGGATGGAAAGAAGCCAGGAGATTACACCTGACAACAGAGGAATAATATGGGGAAAGGAATTGAACGGTATGGCTACTGATGAAGAGCTTTATGGGCAATATCTGAGCGGTGACGAAACAGGACTTGAACTATTGATAAAAAAATACGGCAATCCGCTGACCTTATACATCGATGGTTATCTGCATGACGTCCATGAAGCGGAGGACTTAATGATGGAAACCTTTTCCTGGCTGTTTACGAAAAAGCCCCGCATCCGGGATGGATGTTTTAAGGCTTATCTCTATAAAGCGGCGCGGCACATGGCTTTACGCCACAAAAGCAGACGGCGGATTATCTTCAGTCTTGACGACCTGACCAGAGAACCGGAGGCGCAGACACTGGTGGAGGAGGTCATCCGCACAAAGGAACGAAATCAGATCCTGTATCTCTGCATGGACGAGTTAAATTCAGATTATCGGGAAGCTCTTTATCTGACCTATTTTGAGGGTATGAGCTACCAACAGGCTGCTAAGGTCATGGGAAAAAGTGTGAAGCAGATCACAAATATGGTGTACCGGGGAAAAGAGCGTTTACGCGGATTATTGCAACGGGAGGGAATTACAGATGTTGAAAAATGAGGAACGGATTGCTGAAGTAAAACGGCGTATTGGGGAAAAAGAACGACAGCAGAGACTGCGGCACAGACAGATTGTCTCCGCATTCTGCATAGCGGCATGCCTTGCAGTAATCGTTGGGGTTTCCTTTGTCATGCCAGGTATTGTCGGACAGATTGCGCCCGGTACTTCTTCTGGATTTGAAACGGCAGCAACAATTTTAGGCGGCGGCACCGCACTGGGATATATGGTAATCGGACTGTTGGCTTTTATTCTCGGCGTTTGCGTGACTATTCTGTGCTTCCGCATCCGCCAGCTGAACAAAGAGGAGCAGACGGAGGAACAAAAGGGGGACAATGGGGATGGAGCTGATCAGTAACCTTTTTCAATTCGCTGTCACCCTGCTGGGCTTTTGTCTGAGTGGTATCTGGTATCTGAAAGATCGAAAACAGACATATTTCCTGCTGACCTGCTTTTACGGATGCTTTGCCCTCGGCTCTCTTTACTGGACGCTGTATCTGCTTCTGTTTTCTGAAACACCGCAGGTCTTTTATGTGTCAGAGTTTGGCTGGGTAGCCAGTGTGATTTTCCTTTATCTTCTGCAATACACCCTTTCTTCTGCCGGGGAAAGAAGATTTTTGACACGAAAAGCCCTGATTGCTCCTTTGATTGGCATTCCGCTTTGTGTGTTTTACTGCACCTTTGGGGATGTTCTCTCCAATCTGCTCTGGTGTGGCATGATGATCGTTGTTTCTTATCATTCCATTCGGGGTCTTGCTTATGCACAGATACAGACGGGAACAGCGTGTAAGATGCGGTATTTCCACATTGGGGTACTGTGCTATGTGGCGGTGGAGTATGTTCTTTGGATCTCTGGCTGCCTGTGGCCGGGCTATTCCATTTCCGCTCCCTATTGCTGGTTTGATCTTTTGCTTACAGGCAGCCTGTTTGCGCTGCTCCCGGCCACAGGAAAGGCGGTGCAGGCATGACATATATTGAAAATGTATTTCTTTGCATGGCTTCGCCCCTGCTGATTGCCGCGCTGTGTATGGGAAAGCGGCAGAGAAAATTCTTTCTGTTTTGCTTTGCCGGGATGGGTGCATGTCTGCTTTCCGCATACATCAACACCTTTTTCGCTGCACTTTACAGAGCGGACACCTTTGCAGCTACCACAGAGATCGCCCCGGTGGTGGAGGAAGTGATGAAACTTCTGCCATTGCTCTTTTATCTGCTGATATTTGAGCCAAAAGCGGAGCGAATCAAAAATGCCGCTGTGATCACAGCTCTTTCCTTTGCCACATTTGAGAATGTCTGCTATCTGATTCAAAACGGAGCCGGTCATTTTTCTTTTATTTTCTTCCGGGGTATTGGAACAGGAGCCATGCATGTGATCTGTGGAGCCATTGTCGGCGGCGGCCTTGCATATGTGTGGCAGAGAACATGGCTGAAGATTGCCGGAACCTGCGGCCTGCTGGGAGCGGCAATCACCTTTCATGCAATTTATAATCTTCTGATCGCCTATGGCGGTGCAGCACAGTATATTGCTTATCTGCTGCCTGTACTGATCCTGGCAGCGGGAAAACTGATCTTCCGCAGTTCAATACAATAATATAACCTTTTTCTCTTTTGGGAGCTGTTTCGGCAGCTCTCAAATTTTTTTGAAAAAATTTGATTTTCAGGTGAGAGTTTTTCGCTTTTTTTGTACCTATATAAGTGAAAGACTTTTTAGGACTTTTTTGTGAAAGGAGGTTGGAAGGTATGTACGATACAGAAAAGCGTATCGAATTGGTAAAAAAGCGAATGCATGAATACCACCGCCGCCAGGAGCGGCGCACAGTCTGCCGGCTGTCTGTTCTGTGTATCCTGTTATTCCTGTCTCTCGTTGGAACAATGGGGATAATGCACAGCCAGCCAATAGACATCACGGGAATGTACGGCGCAATCCTGCTGCATGAGGACGCGGGCGGTTATGTGTTGGTGGCTGTCATTTCCTTTACTGTGGCAGTCGTGATTACCGCATTATGTATCAAATTCAGAAAAAAAGGACAAAAGAGTCAAGATGCAGAAAATCATGTATAAAGAAAGGAAAAGGTGGAAAGTATGAGAAAAAAGTGTTTCAAAAAAGCTGTTTCATTGGCATTGTGTATCGTTATGTCCGTAACGATGACGGGAACTCCGGTATTGGCAGACACTTTTACAGATGGCAGCCAGTCGATAAGTTCCGAGAATGCAGAGATTCCGATAGTTGATGCGGAGTCTGCTACTGACTGCGGAGATGTAGCCAGTACAGAGGAAAATCTGACAGAGCCTGCGCTCTTGCAGGAAGAAGAGTTTGACAATTCGGAATATGTAGAATTTTCCGGCGGAAATGATGCAGAAGCTGTCAGCGAGTTTTCCGATGACAGCGTTCCGGCTGCACAAACAGGAGGAAATACTGGTGTTTACCTGGATCCGAACTCAGGAAATGACACAAATGATGGAAAGAGTGAAACAACTGCCATAAAAACTCTTAGAAATGCTCTGACGATGGCGCAAGGTGGAACTATTTACTTGCTTAATCCTATAAATATCGATGAAGATGTCACTTTGGAGAATGTGACACTTCGTCCGGGAAGAGCCAATCTGACATATATGCTGAATGTAAATGCTAGTAAGACAGTAATTCTAAAAAATGTAAAAACTAACAATTTAACACCAGAGAATTCAAGCTGTATTTTTTCTGAAAATCCCATTCAGGTGTATGGAACCCTGACTATAGAGGAGACTATAGAGGATGGCACCGAAATTGGTCCGTTCCCGGGTAAAAGCTGTATTGATGCAAAGAATGGCAGTACTGTGAATTTAACTGGTGGTACAATCCAAGGAAATGGTCAGGGCAGAGTTGAGGAAGGAGGCGGAATATATGCTGACCATGCAACTGTCAATATGTCAGGCGGTACGATCCGTAACCAGGTGGCAGAGCATGGAGGTGGAATATATGCGACTTATGCAACTGTCAATATGTCAGGTGGTATGATCTGCGGAAATAATGCAATTTATGGCGGTGGAATAGACGTAGATTATAGTTCAAATGTAACCTTAACGGGTGGCAGCATTTCTAATAATATAAGCGGGCAAGGTGCAGGGGTCTATCTAACAAGAGCCTCTAACATAAGCATGAAGGAAGGTAGAAATGGGCAAAGATGCCGGATTATCAACAATAAAGCAGAAACAGATTATTCTCAGAATAAGTATGGTGAAGGTGGCGGGATTTATATAGCGAATTCGGGAAATCTAGGAGTTGTAATTGAATCTGGAACCATCTCTGGTAACAGCGCTATTAAAGGAAATGACAATAATGGCTCCTTTCAAGGAGAAGAAGGAGGAGGAATTTATGCGTGGAATTCTACGGTAGCTATCAAGGAAGGCTCAGAACTTCGTAATAACAACGCGGGCTATCGTGGCGGTGCGATATGTATACGTGGAGGCAAGTCAAATCCAAGTTCACTTAGTGTAGAAGGAGGAGATATCAGCGATAATACAGCCAAAGAAGGTGGGTCTGGTATATTCGCATGCAATGATATAACAGTAAATGTTTCTGGTGGCAAAATAATCGGAAACACTGGTGAGAATAATGCTGATAATATGAAAGAAAGCGTGATTATGCTGATTAATCCGACGACTACCACGTGGGGAGATTTGGTATATCTGAATCTTAGTAACAACCCTGAAATAACAGGAAGCGTAGTTCTTTCAAATGGTGAGAATACTCATGGCTTTCGTATTCGTGTAAACAGCACTTTAAATGTAAATGAACCTATTTGGGTAATACCTACAGATGAAACACAAGATTCAATTGTAGTTGAATATGAAAATGAAACAGCAGCTGAAAAATATGAATCACAGTTCTGTACAAAGAAAAACAATCCTAAAGGACTGGTAAGAGACGGAAATACTTTAAAATGGACCAATAAACTAAAAGTGGAATTAATTACAATAACCGATATAACTAATAACCTGATATCAAAAACAGAAAACATTTATATTCTGTCTGGAAAAGTAATTAATTCAAACGATATTCCGGCAGCAACAAATATATCGGGATATAAGAGAACTGGATGGCAACGTATCTCAGGAGGAAACAGCGGTATATGGAATCCCACGTCTCCAATTACAGCGAACATGCAAGTACAGGAAATCTGGGAATTGGAAGCGCCAAAGGTTACAATTGCAAAAGAAAAAGGCTGTCCATTTTCTGGTATTCAGCTGACAGCACAGGCGCAACATACTCGTAATGACATAACGTATAGCTATGAGTGGTATAAAGGTGATGTCCCCATAAATGACAAGAATGAAGAAACTCTTACAGTCTCCGAGGCTGGAACTTATAAAGTGAAAGTAACAGCAACCAGTCCGGCAATGTATCAGGCATCTGCGGAACAATCTGTTGAAATTCCTGTTACTGATTTTGAGCATTCTTATATCTGGAAGCATGATCAAACAACTCACTGGCGGCACTGCAGTGTTGGAAACGAGAATACAACTCCGGAATCACATACATTTGGTGACTGGACAGTGACAAAACAGGCATCAATCGGAGTGGAAGGAGAAAAAGAAAGAACCTGTACAGTTTGTAGATATAAAGAAACCACAACAATCCCGGCAATCTATATCCCAAGTTACCCGGTAACAGGTATTAAGGTATCTCCGGACACACTTACTCTTACCAGGAAAGATGAAACTGCACAGCTTACCGCTGAGGTAATTCCATCTTATGCAGATAATACGCGGGTAACATGGAAGTCCAGTGACGAAAGCGTGGTAACTGTAGACGAAAAGGGTAAAGTAACTGCAGTTGGAAATGGAACAGCTACGATCACAGTCACATCCGTAAGCGGAAATTACATCGTAACCGTAGCCGTAACCGTAAAAATTCCTGTAGAAATTGAGAAGATCTCGATTGAAGCAGAGAAGGAAACACTGACGAAGATTGGTGAATCCACAGAACTGAAAGTTAAGATTGAACCTGAGAACGCAGACGCCCAGAAGCTGATCTGGAAGTCTGACAATGAAATGATCGCTGCTGTAGATGAGAATGGTAAAGTAACAGCAATCGGAAATGGAATGGCAATAATTACAGTAACGACAGAAGATGGAAAAAACACAGCTTCAATAACGATCACAGTGAAGATTCCTGATGAGCCTGTAATTAACAAGACAAAAGGGTTCGGACGCTTAAAAGTCCGTTCTGTAAACCAGACGAAAACTTCTATAACCTTAGAATGGAGTAAACTTGATGGTGTGGACGGATATTTCGTATATGGAAACCGCTGCAATACAAAGACAAAGACGTACAGATATCAAAAACTTGCCACTATTACAAACGGACGTACATGGACACATAAAAACCTGAAGAAAGGCACTTTCTATAAATATATCGTAAAAGCATATAGGATAGTAGATGGCAAAAAGGTAGTGACAGATACATCTGCCTCCATACATGTGATCACACAGGGCGGCAAATACGGAATTGCAAAATCTGTTTCCGTAACTAAGATCGGAAACAAAAAGAATGTTTCAAAAATCACCTTGAAAAAAGGAAAAACAGCACAGATCACAGCAAAAGAAATAAAAAAGGACAAAAAGATCAGACACCACAGAAATCTCTGCTATGAAAGCAGCGATACAGTAGTAGCCACTGTTACCCCGGAGGGGCTTATCCAGGCAGTTGGTAAAGGAACCTGTACGATATGGGTATATGCACAAAACGGTGTATATGCGGCACTGACGGTTACTGTGAAATGATAAAACATGATATCATCTGAATATATAAAAGCAGGGCAGAAACAGTTTTAATGCTGTTTCTGCCCTGCTTTTGTCTGATTTCAATGGGAATTTTTTACTTTGCATTTTTGTCTTTCCGTCTGGGATTTTTATTAACTATTGGTTAGTTTTTTTCATTCCAGTAATCTGTTTTTTGTTTCAGATCAATATTCTTACTGAAAAATACAGGATTCTTTTTCTGCTGAATCTGTATTTCGTAATCCTTTAATGCCTTCACTACAGTATTGGACAGTATCAGGATCACCGGAATGTTGATCAACGCCATTACCCCCATTAATACGTCGGAGATATGCCACAGTAATGTCATTTCCATACCTGCACCCCAAAATACCGCCAATGCTGATACAATGCGAAATCCTGTCATAAATTTCCTGTCCAGTTGTTTTTTATGAATATAAGTCAGCAGATTGTCACAATAGAAACAATTTCCCAATAATGTGGTGAAAGCAAATAATACCATGGCGATCATGATAAAATATGGGCCAAAAGAACCAAGTGTTTTGTGAAGTGCTGCCTGCACCCATGGTGCACCCTGAAGTTCTTTTGCAGGTATCACACCAGATACCAGACACATCATGGCAGTTGCAGTACACAATAATAATGTGTCAATAAACACAGACAACATTTGTACAAGTCCCTGCTTGACCGGATGGCTGACTACTGCAGACGCTGCTGCATTTGGTGCAGAACCAATACCTGCTTCATTGGAATACAGACCTCTTCGGATTCCCTGCATCATGGCCGATCCGGCAAAACCGGCAAAAATGGCTTTAAAGTCAAATGCTTCTTTGAAAATCTGTGCCATGACTGACGGAAGCTGTCCGATGTTCAATACTACGACCAACAGAGATACCAGAATATATGCAATTCCCATAAATGGAACCAGGGTAGAGGTTACTTTCACAATTCTGTTACCGCCACCCAGCAGACACCATCCCATTACCAGTGCAAGAATTCCGCCTATGATCCAAGGTGTGATATCTGCATTGTAAAATGGCTGGCCGGCAAAGGTAGACTGAAGATTGTAAGAAGCCAGCATATTAAATCCAAATGCATAAGTCAGGATCATGGCTATACAGAAAACCACTGCCAATCCTCTGCTGTGCAGTGCTGCTTCTATATAATAAGCCGGACCACCATAACACTTGCCATCTTCCCCTTTTTTCTTATATATCTGTGCCAGTGTGCTTTCTGCCAAAGCTGATGCACTGCCAAGAATGGCAATGATCCACATCCAGAACACGGAGCCTACACCACCGATGCAGATAGCGGAAGAGACTCCAACAATGTTGCCTGTCCCTACACGAGATGCTGTAGAGACCATCAGTGCCTGAAAGGATGACACACTTTCTTTTCCCTCTGGCTTCTCCATTACAGCATTACAGGCTTTCCGGAATAAACGTACCTGCGGAAATCTGGTCCGAATAGTAAAATAGATACCGGAACCAATTAATATCACAATCAGCAATTTGCTGTAAAGAAATGTGTTGATTGCGTCAATGATCGTTTCAAACATAAATTCTCCTCTCAATAGAATTTTTATCATAAGTTACTGTTCTGTACATGACAGATACATCGGGCAAAAAGCCCGGATTATTACTATGATACAATATTTTTGCTTCTTTGAAAAGGAAATCTTTCATTGCATAAAAATTACAGTTGGAGCTTTTTGATATAATTATCCAAAAAAATGGAAAAGTAATTCCTATCGAGATCAAGCGGGATAAGCTTGCTTTGTCATTCCTGATACGGAATCCCCTAACACCAATGTACCTGCAATGTTGAAGGTATTCTATTTTCTACAGATTACAAAACCGAAAGAAAAATATGTTAAACTAAAGAAAATGCCAGAGGAGGAAATGCCTTATGATAAGAAAACAACTCTTAATCGGAATACTGGCAGCTATGACTGTCGCACTGCCAGCTGTCGGCATATATGCCGGTTCCGCAAAAACCAGTGAAATCCAAAGCAGCAATGAAGACACGGTGTCCGGTAATAAAGGAGCCAGTATCGACAAAGCCGTGACATTACAGAATTCCGTAAAAATGACAGACCAAATCTCTGCGGCAGTCAATGGAGAAAATATTATGTTCAGTCCCACAAGCCTTAATTTTGCGCTGGGCATGATCGCAGAAGGTGCAAAAGGAGAGACAAAAGAAGTTCTATGTAATTACCTGGGAACCGATGATTTTGCATCCTATGCAAAGGAATATCTGAACAAGATTAAAGAATATAATACTGAAGATGAGAGTTACGGATATAAGTCAAAATTAAAGATTGCAGATGCAGTCTGGGTGGATAATAATCTGACATTACAGGAAAAATTTAAAAATTCAGTAACGAACGGTTTTGGGGCTGAAGTGGAAAATGTAGATTTTTCCGCTGCAGAGAAAACATGCGGTATCATTAATTCCTGGTGTGACAAAAATACGGAAGGGCTGATCCCGAAAATCATAACCCCGGATCTGATCAATGATACTACCGGACTGTGCTTAACTAATTCACTATATTTTGAGTCCGGATGGAGTGGAGAACCCTGGAATGTTTCTGATACAGAAGAAAAGTTTGGAAACAATGAAAAGACAAAATACATGACCTGTGCCGGAGACAGGTATTATGAAAATGATAAGGCAACAGCATTTGACAGGGAGTATGCGAACGGACTGAGTTTTGTCGGAATCCTGCCTGTCGATGAAGGCGATTTTACACTTGAGGATCTGGATATTGGTGGACTCCTGAAATCTCAGCCAGAGTATGACGAAGTACAATGTAAGATGCCAAAACTTGATTTTGAGACTACCGTCATCCTAAATGACATACTCTCAAGCCTGGGGCTTGATAATATATTTTCCAGCAACGCTGATTTCTCCGGTATTGCAGACAAAAATGTAAATGTAGATACGATACTGCAGAAAACAAAACTGGAACTGGATGAAAATGGCACGAAAGCAGCAGCAGTGACAGCAGTTATCATGGAATGTATGTCAGCTGTAGAGGAGAAAGAACCAGTTATCAAAAATGTGGAACTCACTCGTCCTTTTGCCTTCCTGATCTATGACAGGAGCAATGACGAAATACTGTTTATGGGAAAAGTAATGACAGTTTCCTGATGAAAAGGGGATGCCATGCGTGGCATCCCTCTTCATGAATTATTTTTTTCTGTTCTCAAAATAAACAAAACGGTCAATTGCATCCAGAATATCTTTAAAAGTATCTCTTGGAGCCTCCTCTATATAGGATTTGAGGATTTTAGTTTCGTTTTTACGGAATCTTCCGTAAAAGATATCATATAAATTATGTCCGCGGAGACAGATACGGATTTCTTCCATATGTTCTCTGATATCTGTAGTATTTTTGAGAGCATGGCCGATCATTTCTGTGAGATGCTGACCGCTTTTTAATTTGTATAGATATTCATTCCACTTTTTCAACAGGATTTCGTAGAAATCATCCTCACTTTTTATCACTCCGATTTTTTCCATTATCTTCGGATCCAGGAAATAATTCTCAAAGGAATAATACTTCAGGATCAGAACATTTTCTCGAGTCACACGCGGCAGTCTGTCCATATCCTCACGGTTACGAGCCTCATAATACCTGCACAGGGAAGAAGCCAGTTCTTCTGCATCTTTACCATCCCCATCCCGGATCATCAGGAAATTATCACGCAGATATGTCTGATTGATATATTTAAGATTGGCATAAGTTTTTATGTTAGTGCAGCTGTTAGTAGAAATAATGGAAATCCTTGACAAATTTCCTTTCTGATCGTAAATTTCAGAATAATATTTTTCCAGAAGCAGTGGCAGCCGGCTTTTGTCCTGTTTACCTTCCACAATAAAGACAAAGCTGACATTCAGAAGGTCACTGGCAGTAAATCCCAGATCATCCAGGATTGCAGAAAGATTTGTATGGCTTCGGATCACTGAATATCCATCCTCATCCAAAACCATCTGACGAATCTGCCTGCTGTTAAACTGGAACAGCAGATTTGGGGAATGTGTTGTAAAAATAACCTGGCTTTTTCTGGAAAGTCTGTACAGAATTTCACTGGATTTCTTCTGTAAGGTAGGGTGCAGGAAAATCTCCGGATCTTCCATAAGAATCATTCCAGGGACACGTTCTTCATCCTCCAGATAGGATTCCAGCAGAGAAAGCATATAAATACTGCGCATTCCTTTTCCCAGAGAAGAAATATGTTCCGGTACGTGCGACTCTTTTGACTCCAGATATGCATTTACCTGAAAAATCCTGTCTGTATTGCAGGTCAATTCATAACAGATGGTTCCGGATGTACCGCCGTTTTTATGAAAGTTTTCGTTGACTCGCTGAGAAAAACTGTCAAGATTCAGTTGGTACAATTTATATTCTAAAAGTTTCTCAGTCTCAAAAGCATTTAGCTGAGACGGCATTTTTTGATTTATCAGTCCGATACAGGAAAAACAGTGATTGCATTTCTTGGAACGGTCAAAAAGGCAGCAGTCGGCGCGCATCTGATTCAGCAGATCATCTTCCATAAATGATAAGAGACTATCCTGAATTCCGTTCAGATCACGTTGACTGTCCAGATAATATATCTTTGGAAAAACTTCTCGAATGGCAGGATTGTTTTTGTGATATCCATCCGACAATCGAATACGCCCATTGTAATTAGCAATGTAGGAAAATGTCAGCATATTACCTTTATAGGATGGGAGCTTTTTCTGAAATTCCCTCATCCAGATTTCCATTCTCCGGTAGGAACTGACTTTACGGAGTCTGTGAAGAAGTTCCAGGTCTTCCTGTGTGATTTCAAGAGTGATATCAATCTCTATATTTTGTTTTTTTTCATTAAAATCAGTTTCTGCAATCTCGTATTGCCCGCCTACTGCGCAGAGCGCGCAGAGAACTGCTGTTTTTCCCACGTTATTTTTTCCAACCAGTATTAAGGCATTTTCTATATCACAGATTTCAAGACTGCGAATGTATCGGAAGTTTTTAATGTGAAGTTTCTGGATACGCATAAGATTCCCTCTCTTTTTTACAGAATTGTACGATTTTTATAAAAATCAAAGACTATTCTGATAGATTTCCATATATGAGAATACTATAATTATAGCATCTGCAAAAGTAAAAAATCAATCGGAAACAATGTAGTTCTTGCATCTTCTATTTATTCATGTTAAAATCTTAAGATGTCAAAAATACAATATATATGAGATAAAAAACAGTAGTGAGCTGTTATGAAGATAGGAGATAACAATTAAATGGCAATGAGTCCGATGATGCAGGAATACTGCAAGACAAAGGAACAATATAAAGACTGCATTCTATTTTACCGTCTGGGAGATTTTTATGAAATGTTTTTTGATGATGCATTGCTTGTCACCAGGGAACTGGAGATTACCCTTACAGGAAAGGACTGCGGATTAGAGGAGAGGGCACCCATGTGTGGTGTCCCTTATCATGCTGCGGAGACTTATATTAATCGTCTGATCGAGCGGGGTCATAAGGTAGCAATCTGTGAGCAGGTAGAGGATCCTAAAAAAGCCAAAGGACTGGTAAAGCGTGAGGTTGTAAGGATCGTAACCCCAGGAACCACACTGGATGCTGCTGCTCTTGATGAGACAAAGAATAATTACCTGATGTCTATTGTGTCTATGGAAGAACATTTCGGATGCGCTATTGCAGACATTACAACAGGTGACTGTTTCCTTACTGAGGTGGACAAACCTCAGAAACTTCTTGATGAGATCAATAAATTTGTTCCTGCAGAGATTATCTGTAATGATTCTTTTTATATGTCTAATATAGATACAGATGACTTGCAGAACCGTCTTGGGATTTGTGTTTTTTCATTGGATTCCTGGTATTTCGATGACGAGTTGTGCCGCCGCACACTAAAAAATCATTTTCATGTAGGTTCTCTGGAGGGATTGGGCGTTGGTGATTATGACTGCGGGATCATTGCTGCAGGAGCTCTTTTCTTATATCTGAAAGAAACCCAGAAAACAGCCTTGTCCCATATGACAACTATCCGTCCCTATGCAGCAGAAAAGTATATGCTGATTGACAGCTCCAGCCGCAGGAATCTTGAACTTGTAGAAACATTACGTGAAAAACAGAAAAGAGGTTCTCTTCTCTGGGTACTGGATAAGACAAAGACTGCCATGGGTGCCAGAACACTTCGCAGTTATGTAGAACAGCCATTGATCGACAGAGATGAGATCGAGGAACGTCTTGAGGCGTTGGAAGAGTTAAATAAAAATGGAATGCTTCGCGACGAGATCAGGGAATATCTGGGACCTGTCTATGATCTGGAACGACTGATCAGCCGTATCAGTTATAAGTCAGCTAATCCGCGGGATCTGATCGCTTTTGCTTCTTCACTGGAAATGCTTCCATATATAAAACAGGTATTAAAAGAATTTAAGACTCCCCTGCTTCAGAAAATTTATGAAGATATGGACTCTCTGGAAGATGTAACAGATCTGATTAAACGTGCCATCGTGGAAGATCCGCCTCTTGCACAGAAGGATGGCGGTATTATCAAAGAAGGTTATAATGAAGATGTAGATAAATTCCGCCGTTCCAGAACAGATGGCAAAAAATGGCTTTCCGAACTGGAAGCAAGGGAACGTGAGCGTACCGGTATCAAGACAATGAAGATTAAATATAATCGTGTATTTGGTTATTCACTGGAGGTTACCAATACATTTAAAGACCAGGTACCTGACAACTATATTCGTAAGCAGACACTTTCTAATGCAGAACGTTATATTACACAGGAATTGAAGGAATTGGAAGATTTAATCCTTGGTGCAGAGGACAAGCTTTATGCGCTGGAATATGAATTATTCTGTAATGTGCGTGATACTGTCGGTAAAGAGGTTGTGCGTATTCAGAAAACAGCCAAGGCAGTAGCCGCATTAGATGTGTTTGCTTCTCTTGCACTGGTTGCAGAACGAAATCATTTTGTGCGTCCAAAAACAAACACAACAGGTGTGATTGACATCAAGAATGGCCGTCATCCGGTTGTAGAGCAGATGATTGAGAACGATATGTTTATTGCAAATGATACATATCTGGACAACCATAAAAAAAGGGTATCCATTATCACAGGTCCAAATATGGCAGGTAAGTCTACATATATGAGACAGACTGCCCTGATCGTACTGATGGCACAGATCGGAAGCTTTGTCCCTGCTGAAAAAGCAAACATCGGAATTGTTGACAGAATCTTTACTCGTGTTGGTGCATCGGATGATTTGGCAAGCGGTCAGAGTACCTTTATGGTGGAAATGACAGAGGTTGCGAATATTCTGAGAAATGCCACTTCCAGAAGTCTTCTGATCCTGGACGAGATCGGACGTGGTACCAGTACATTTGACGGTCTTGCAATTGCATGGGCAGTGATCGAGCATATCAGCAATACGAAGCTCTGTGGCGCCAAAACATTATTTGCCACTCATTACCATGAGCTTACTGAACTGGAGGGCAAGATTCCGGGAGTCAATAACTACTGTATCGCTGTCAAGGAAAAAGGGGACGATATTGTATTTCTGCGTAAGATTGTCCAGGGCGGCGCAGACAAAAGTTATGGTATCCAGGTTGCCAAGCTTGCCGGTGTTCCGGATTCTGTGATCCAGAGAGCAAAGGAACTGGTGGAGGAGCTCAGTGATGCGGATATTACGGCAGCAGTAAAAGACCTGACGTCTGCGAAAAAGAAAAAGCCGGTATATGATCAGATGGATATGGCACAGATGTCCCTGTTTGATACCGTTAAAGATGATGACATCATAGAAGAAATCAAGGGTCTTGATATGGGAAACATGACTCCTATCGAGGCAATGAACACACTTTATAACCTGCAAAACAAGATTAAGAACAGATGGTGATAAAAGTTGAGAAAAATTGCAGTATTAGACCAGCAGACCATAGATAAGATCGCTGCCGGTGAGGTAGTGGAACGTCCGTCCTCCATTGTGAAGGAGCTTGTGGAGAATGCAATTGATGCAGGAGCAACTGCTGTAACAGTGGAGATCACAGACGGCGGCAAAAAGATGATACGTATCACAGATAATGGCGGGGGTATGGAAAGAGATCAGGTACCCCTGGCATTTTTGCGTCATGCCACCAGTAAGATTGAGAAGGTTGAGGATCTGGAACACATTGCGTCTCTTGGATTTCGCGGTGAGGCTTTGTCCAGCATTGCCGCTGTTGCACAGGTGGAACTGATCACAAAGACCCCATCTGCATTAAGCGGAGTCCGCTATGTGATCAATGGTGGTGTACAGGAGTCTTTAGAGGATATGGGGGCTCCGGAAGGAACTACTTTCCTGGTGAGAAACCTTTTTTATAATACACCTGCAAGAAGCAAGTTCCTGAAATCAGATACTACGGAGGGAAATTATGTCAGCACTTTGATGGAGCAGCTGGCATTGTCCCATCCTGAGATTTCTTTTAAATATATCCAGAATAAACAGGTGAAGCTTCACACATCCGGTAATTACAATATAAAAGATGTGATCTATAATATATATGGAAGAGATATTACCAAAGCACTTCTTGAAGTATCCTACGAGAATGATTTCATGAAGATTGAGGGTTTTGTGGGAAAACCGGAGATTTCCAGAGGCAACCGTACTTTTGAGAATTACTATATTAACGGACGCTTTGTAAAAAACAGGATCATTGCAAAGGGAATTGAAGATGCCTATAAGGGATTTCTCATGCAGCATAAGTTTCCCTTTGTTTCTCTTCATATCCAGATGGAGGGAAATGATTTGGACGTAAATGTACATCCAAGTAAGATGGAAGTACGGTTTGCCAGAGGAACGGAAGTTTACGATGCCGTTTATGAGACAGTTCATAAGGCGCTTACTACGCGGGAAATGATTCAGACAGTTCCTTTTGGAAAAGAGGAATCTGTAAGAAAACAGTCTTCTTTAGTAAAACCGGGAGATATACCGGAGCCATTTGAAATGAAACGTCGTGCTGAAATGCCGGAGTATCGAACACAAGTAGCGAATACAGTTAATCGTACTTCGAATGTGTCGATAAAAGGCAATGATAGGACAGTATCTGCACCAGATACTGCTATGGATAAAAAACAGATTTCTTCTTATTCAACACTTCCGCGAGGAATTATCACTATGGCGGAACAGGCAGTACGAGAGCAAAAGATTTATCAGACAAAAGATCCTTTTACAAAAGCAGAGGAGAAGCTTTTCGAAGGAACAATAAACGACAAAAATATACATGAAAAACAGCCCGACGCAATGCAGGTAAATATGTCACAGAAAGCAACTGTTTCTGTGAATAAAAATGTAGTGGATTCAAATGAGAATGCAGAAACTTGTGATGAAAGTGCTGAAAGAGTACAGGAAGTAGAGAAAGAGCAAAAACCACAACAGTTAGAATTGTTTGAAGAGAAACTTCTTGCCCCTGAATCCAGAAGCCGTCATCAGCTGATCGGTCAGATTTTTGATACGTACTGGCTTGTACAATTTGAAGACAGATTTTTTATCATAGATCAGCATGCGGCTCATGAGAAGGTCTATTACGAACGTTTTGTTAAAAGATTTCGTGAGCAGACGATAGAATCCCAGTATCTTTCTCCTCCACTGATCGTATCCCTGAATCTTCAGGAAGAGGCATTGCTTGAAACAAACAGAAAATATTTTGAAGATTTTGGTTTTGAGATCGAGCCATTTGGAGGTAAGGAATATTGCATTAATGCCGTACCGACCAATCTCTATGGGCTGGATGAGGAAGAATTGTTTCTGGAAATGCTGGATAATCTTGCATCTGAGAAAGATAAAGATCCCCTTGGAATCTTTGCTTCCAGACTTGCAACGATGGCGTGTAAGGCCGCAGTAAAGGGCAACCATCAGATGTCTGTTCAAGAGGCAAATATGTTGATTGATGAGCTTCTGACCTTGGATAATCCTTATCATTGTCCACATGGACGCCCGACGATTATTTCCATGACAAAGACAGAACTGGAAAAGAAATTTAAACGTATTGTATAATGTGTGTTATCATGTATGCAGTGAACAGGGATTATACTGTTTTTATTTTAATATAAGGAGTTACTATGAAAAAGCCATTGATTGTTCTTACCGGACCGACGGCAGCAGGAAAAACTCATCTCTCTATTGCGCTTGCCAAAGCGGTAAACGGTGAAATTATTTCCGCAGATTCCATGCAGGTATATAAATATATGGATATTGGCTCTGCTAAGATTCGTCAGGAAGAAATGCAGGGTGTGAAGCATTATCTGGTAGATGAACTGCTGCCTGAAGAAGAGTTTCATATTGTAAAGTTTCAGCAGATGGCAAAAGCCGCCATGAAAGAGATTTATGCAAAAGGAAAGATTCCGATTCTGGTAGGTGGAACCGGTTTTTATATACAGGCAATTACCAAAGATATTGATTTTACTCAGGCAGAGCAGGAAGACGGATACCGTCAGGAACTGGAACAGCTTGCAGCAGAGAAAGGAAATGAATATCTTCATCAGATGCTGCTGGAGGTTGATCCTGTCAGTGCAAAAGAAATTCATGCCAATAATATAAAACGTGTGATTCGTGCCCTGGAATTTTATCATCAGAATCATTCTCCGATTTCAGCTCATAACCAGGAGCAGAAAGAACACGAGACGCCATACAATCTGGCATATTTTGTTCTGAATGTCCCCAGAGATCTTCTTTATAAACGTATTGATGACCGTATTGATGAAATGCTTGAGGAGGGACTTCTTAAGGAAGTACAGAAACTGAAAAGTATGGGCTATCACAGAGGAATGGTTTCCATGCAGGGACTGGGCTATAAAGAAATCCTTGCATATCTGGATGGGGAATATCCTCTGGAAGAGGCAGTACGAATCCTTAAAAGAGATACCAGACACTTCGCCAAGCGCCAGCTTACCTGGTTTCGCAGAGAAAAAGATACGATTTGGATGAATAAAGATGAATTTGACTATAATGAAGATTTGATTCTTGAAAAAATGTTGGAAATTTGTCGTGAAAGAGAGATTTTATAAATAACATTGATTCAGTTAAATTTTTATTTGCAGTATTAGATTAAGAGATTACAGACTATAAAATATATGAGGAATAAACAGATTATGAAAGAAATGTATGCACAGCTTGGAATCTCCTCTGAAGTTTACGACTTCGGTCATGAAATTGAGGAATCCCTGAAAGAAAGATTTGATAAATTTGATAAAACAGCAGAATACAACCAGATGAAGGTGCTTCTTGCCATGCAGAAGAACAAGGTAAGCGCAGAATGCTTCGGAAGTTCTTCTGGTTACGGATATGATGATATCGGACGTGAGACACTTGAGAAAGTTTATGCAGATACTTTCCATACAGAGGCATGTCTGGTGCGTCCACAGATTACATGCGGTACTCATGCACTGGCAATTGCGCTGTTTGGCAATCTTCGTCCAGGTGATGAACTTCTTGCACCGGCAGGAAAACCATACGATACACTGGAAGAAGTGATTGGTATTCGTCCGTCAAAAGGTTCTCTTGCAGAATATGGTGTAAGCTATCGTCAGGTAGAACTTCTGGAAGATGGAACTTTTGATTATGACAGTATTCGCAAGGCAATCAATGAAAAAACCCGCCTTGTTGAAATTCAGCGTTCTAAGGGGTATCAGACACGTCCATCTTTCTCTGTAAAGCAGATTGGAGAACTGATTGCTTTTGTTAAGAGTATCAAACCGGATGTTATCTGCATGGTAGACAACTGTTATGGTGAGTTCGTAGATACGATCGAACCAAGTGACGTAGGGGCAGACATGGTTGTTGGCTCGCTGATCAAAAATCCGGGCGGCGGACTTGCTCCAATCGGCGGATATATTGCAGGTACCAAAGAATGTGTGGAGAATGCCTCTTACAGAATGACTTGTCCGGGACTTGGAAGTGAAGTAGGTGCAACTCTTGGAGTGAACCGCTCATTTTTTCAGGGATTTTTCCTTGCACCAATGGTTACCAAGGGTGCATTAAAAGGTGCTGTTTTTGCGGCAAATATTTATGAAAGATTAGGATTCCCTGTGATTCCGAATTCTACAGAGGAACGTCAGGATATTATCCAGGCAGTAAGCCTTGGAACACCGGAGGGGTTAATTGCTTTCTGCAAAGGTATTCAGGCGGCAGCGCCGGTTGACAGCTACGTAGATCCGGAACCGTGGGATATGCCGGGATATGATAGTCAGGTTATTATGGCAGCAGGAGCATTTGTCCAGGGATCTTCTATTGAACTCTCAGCAGATGGTCCGATGAAACCACCATATGCAGTATACTTCCAGGGTGGACTTACCTGGGAACATGCAAAACTTGGTGTGCTGATGTCTCTGCAGAAAATGGTAGATAAAGGTCTTGTGACTTTAAAATAATAAATGGCTGAGGGTGGACTATGAAAAAGAGGCAGGTAGTGATCATAGGTGCTGGCGCTTCAGGACTGATGGCGGCGATTATGGCGGCCAGAAACGGGGCGGCGGTCACTGTTCTGGAACAAAATGAAAAGCCGGGAAAAAAAATCTGTGCGACAGGAAATGGTAAATGTAATTTTTCAAATCTTGTGATGCCAGATGATGCATACAGAGGGAAGCATCCCGAGTTTGTAAATCATGCGCTGGCACAGTTTTCTGTCAAAGATACTGTGGAATTTTTTAAAAAACTGGGAATTTTTCCGTTGGATAAGAATGGATACCTGTATCCGAGAAGTAATCAGGCACAGAGCGTTGTAGATGTGTTATGCATGGAAGCCTCCAATCTGGGTATAAAAATAAAGACAAACGAACAGGTTATTGCGATAGAGACAGAGAAGAACGGCAGAAACTTTCAGGTTCTGACAAAAGGATGGCACTATGAGGCGGATGCTCTTATACTTGCCAATGGTTCGAAGGCTTCCTCTATTTCTGGTTCAGATGGAAGTGGATATGAACTTGCAGAGAGTTTAAAACACCGCATTATTCCGGTTTACCCGGCTTTGACGGCATTAAAATGTAAAGGGCCTGCCTTTAAAGTGTGGGCTGGCGTACGTACGGAAGGAGAAGTTTCACTTTTTATAGACGGAAAATTTTACAAATCGGAGAGAGGCGAACTTCAGCTTACGGAATACGGAATATCCGGCATTCCTGTATTTCAGATCAGTACTTATGCAATTCGTGCTGTCAGAGATGGTCATAAAGCAGCATTACGTATAAATTTCATGCCAGAGTTATCCGAAGAAGAATTAAAACAATTGTTACACTCACGAAAAAAAGCGTGTCCATATAAAAATGAAAAAGAACTTTTAGTCGGTCTTTTCCCGGAAAAACTGATAAAGGTTCTTACTTCCCAGAAACATTTAATCTCCGCAATAAAGGAATTTCCGCTTGAGGTTCAGGATGGAATGTCATTTTCTCAGGCGCAGGTTTGTTCCGGAGGTGTAGATACGATTCAGGTGAATGATCATACTATGGAATCAAAATTTTGCAGAAATTTGTATTTCGCAGGGGAACTTCTGGATATTGATGGTACATGTGGGGGATATAATCTACAGTGGGCATGGAGCAGCGGAGCAGTTGCCGGTATTAATGCTGCAAAGGAGGATAAAAAATGATTCGAATTTCACAGCTTAAGCTTCCAATCACACATACACAGGCACAACTTGAAAAGAAAATTTTAAAGACGCTAAAGAACCCGGGAAGTAGTTTCACTTATGAGATAAAGAAACAGTCTTTAGACTGCCGACATAAGAATGATAAGATTTTTGTATATACAATCGATGTAAAAATCAAAGATGAGCAGAAAATTGTTAAAAAAGTTAACAATAACAATATTATGTTAACTAAAGAAAAACAATATCAGTTTCCACAGCCAGGCGAAACACCACTAATACATCCACCGGTAATTGTAGGAAGCGGTCCTGCCGGACTTTTCTGCGGATGGTATCTTGCGAAGGCAGGATATTGTCCCGTTATCCTTGAAAGAGGCGAAGAGGCAGATAAACGTCAGAAAACAGTAGAGAACTTCTGGAAGAACGGAGTTCTTGACCCTGAATCCAATGTACAATTTGGAGAAGGAGGTGCCGGTACTTTTTCTGATGGAAAACTGAATACCCTCGTTAAAGATCCTTATGGACGCAATCATGAAGTGCTGAAGCGCTTTGTTGCTGCCGGTGCGCCGGAGGAAATTATTTATCAGCAGAAACCTCATCTGGGAACCGATGTCCTGGTGGGAATCGTTGAGAAAATGCGCCATGAGATAGAGGATATGGGCGGAAAATTCTGCTTTCGTTCAAAAGTGACAGATCTTATTTTTGAGAATGGTGCGCTGAAAGAAGTGGAGATAAACAACAGTGAAAAAATCCCGGCTGAAGTTTGTGTGCTTGCTCTTGGGCATAGCGCAAGAGATACCTTTGAGATGCTTCAGAAACGTGGCGTTTATATGGAACCGAAATCGTTTGCCGTAGGACTGCGTATCGAGCATCCACAGGAAATGATTAATATGGATCTGTATGGAGAACCGGAGAATGAACTGCTTGGGGCTGCCAGCTACAAAGTAACTCATAAATGTGAGAACGGCAGAGGTGTTTACTCTTTCTGTATGTGTCCTGGTGGATATGTAGTAAATGCATCTTCTGAGCCTGGACGCCTTGCTGTTAACGGTATGAGTTATCAGGCGCGTGACTCCAGAAATGCCAATAGTGCAATGATCGTGACAGTCACGCCTGAGGATTTTCCGGAAAAAGGAGCTCTTGGCGGCGTAGAATTTCAGCGTGATCTGGAAAGAAAAGCCTGGGAACTTGGAAAAGGTAAGATTCCTGTTCAGCTATTTGGGGATTTCTGCAAAAATCAGTCAAGCGAAGCATTGGGAGACGTTTTGCCATGTATGAAAGGAGAATATACTTTGGCAAATGTCCGTTCTATTCTGCCAAAGGCTGTAGGTGATTCGATAGAAGAAGGTGTGAAATTTTTTGGAAAAAGAATCTCCGGATTTGACAGAGAAGATGCACTTCTCAGTGGTATAGAAAGCCGTACCTCTTCTCCTGTAAGAATTGTGCGCGATCAGGAACTTGTGGCAAATATAGGAGGAATTTACCCTTGTGGTGAGGGCGCAGGGTATGCAGGCGGAATTACAAGCGCAGCTATGGACGGAATAAAAGTTGCGGAGACAGTGTGCAGAAAATATGCAATTACAAAGTAGCTGACAGAATATGTAATATAACATTGCTACACATAAAGTTCACATAAAAACTTTGGGAGGAGAGTGTACATCTCTCCTCTTTTATGTTAGAATATAATTTGCAATTTGCCCAAAAGCTTTAGAGAGCAGATGGCAAACTTATGAATAATACAAATAATATCATGAAACAACTGCCGGAGGAGCAGCGTCCATATGAGAAATGTTTTACACAGGGCGAAAGCGCATTAAGTGACAGCGAACTGCTGGCAGTAATTTTGCGTAGTGGTACTCAGGGAAAGAATTCACTGACACTTGCACAGGAAATTCTTAAGGTTATGGAGAAATCTTCCTATCCCGGACTGACAGGACTTTTACATATATCTGTACAGGATCTTATGAAAATAAATGGAATCGGACAGGTAAAAGCCGTTCAGCTGAAATGCATTGGCGAGCTTTCCAAAAGGATTGCAAGAAATGCTGCCAGACCTCAGCTGGTTATGAATAATCCGGCTTCTATTGCAGCCTATTATATGGAAGAACTTCGTCATGAAGAACAAGAAGTTGTAATCTGTATGATGTCAGATGTAAAGGGGCACTTTCTGGGAGATAAAATATTGACCAGGGGAACTGTAACGGGATCAATGGTAACACCCAGAGAAATCTATATGGAGGCGTTACGCCACCATGCAGTCAGTCTGATATTGATTCATAATCACCCAAGTGGTGATCCCACACCAAGTTCGGATGATGTACAGATTACGACAAGAATTTATCAGGCAGGGGAATTGATTGGCATACATCTCCTTGACCATATTGTAATTGGAGATCAGAAGTATTGTAGCTTCAGAGAAGAAGGATTGTGGGAAGAATGTGTAGAATAAGAGAGTACTGTTTATTCTGCATCTGGTAATCAGAAACAGAGGAGATACTGTCTGTCAGGATTTATGTGCGGACAATAACGATAAAGGGGCAGATACATGCTGTTTGAGAAAACATATGGAATAGATTTGGGGAGCAGTTCCGTAAAGGTCTATTCTTTTTTTAGGAACAAAACTTATATTGAGAAAAATATGATTGCATCCAAAGGGCGTAAGATCATTGCCATGGGTAACGAAGCGTATGAGATGTTTGAGAAGTCACCTACAGATATTGCAGTTGCTTCGCCGATGACATTTGGTATGATTGCTAACCTGGAACTTCAGGAAATCGTTCTTTACAGCATGATTCGTAAGATCGATCATATTCTTGGATTTGGAGCGGTGATGTATTTTACAGTTCCGCTGGATATGACTGCCGTCGAGAAAAGGGCTTATTTTCATGTGGCAAACGGTCACTGGCTGAAGAAAAATCGTGTATTCATGGTGGAAGCACCAATCGCCGATGCGATTGCCATGGGTGTGAATCTGGAAGATCCGGAAGGAAATATGATCGTTAATATCGGTGCACAGAGTACAGAAGTATCGATTATTACTGACGGAAAGATTATTATCAGTAAGAAAATACCATTGGGTGGCAGACAGATGAATGAATCTATCTGCAGTGAAATACGTAAGAGGTATAATCTGCAGATAGGGACACGAACTGCCAAGAGGCTTAAGATGGTAATGGGACGTCTTAGTGATCAGAAAAAAGGAGTTCGAAAAGTTGTCGGAATCGACTGCATTTCCGGACTCCCGAGAGAAGAAGTCATTTCATCATACGTGGTAAATGATGGAATTATGAATTGTCTGAATGAGATTGCAGCAGAAATGAAGACATTTCTGGAACGAATTCCGCCACAGATTTCCTATCATATCGCAAAACAGGGTATTTACATAACAGGAGGCAGTACAAGACTGCCTTATATAGACAAATATCTTGCCAGTTATACTGGGTTTACCTTTAATCTGTCAGAACTTTATGAAACTTCGGCAGTTACAGGTCTTGAGAAAATAATCAGAGATAAAGATCTGCGTAAATGGGCAGTACCGATTACGCAGAGAAAACTATAATTTTTAGGGGTGCATCATGAAAAACCTGAAAAAGAAAGTACGTTTTAGGATTCAATTAAAAAGTAAACATCTTCTGGCCATTATGACGATCTTTTGCGTCAGCTGTATTGCTGCCACATTTGCTTCCGGTGTTACTACTGCACCATTGCAGGATGCGGCAGGTATTGTGATTGTCCCATTTGAGAACAGCATCAATAAGATCAGTTCTGTTCTTAACGGAATGCAGGATCGTATGCGCGACAAAGAAGAAATCCTCAGCGAAAATGAGAATTTAAAGGCACAGGTAGAAAGTCTTACAGAACAGAATAATAAGCTGATTCAGGATCAGACAGAATATGTAAGATTACAGCAGATGTATAATCTTGATCAGCAATATACAGAATATCCAAAGGTTGCCGCTGAGATAATATCCAAAGATCCTGGAAACTGGTATGATACATTTATGATCAACCGGGGATCAGCAGATGGAATACGTGTGGACAATAATGTAATTGCTGATAAAGGACTGGTAGGAATTGTAACAGAGGTAGGAACTCATTGGGCAACTGTACGTTCCATCATTGATGACAGCAGTAATGTCAGCGCCATGACAGTCAGCACGCAGGATAATTGTGTGGTAGAGGGTGACCTAGAATTGATTGATGAGGGAAAATTGAGTTTCAGTCAGATGTATGACCAGGATAATAAGGTAACAGTCGGAGAACGTATTGTAACGTCAAATATCAGTGAAAAATATGTAGAAGGATTGTTTATCGGATATGTCAGCGAAGTCCGGCAGGACAGCAACAATCTGACCAAAACCGGAACAATCGTCACACCTGTAGATTTTCAGCACCTGAAAGATGTACTTGTAATTACAGTAAATAAACAGGATTCTGTTGATGACAGCGGACAGGCAGCTCAGGAGGCAACTGCGAATGAAGAGTAAGATAACATTATTTTTTATGATTCTTATAAGTTTTCTTCTTCAATGTACAGTTCTTCATGTGATATCTATCGGATCTATCACACCGAACCTTATTCTGATTCTTTGTATATCGATGGGATTGATGCGAGGTAGAAAAAGTGGAATGTGGACAGGCTTTTTCTGCGGCTTTCTTGTAGATATGTTCTATGGATCTGTATTTGGATTTTATGCCCTGATCTATATGTATATTGGATTTCTCAGCGGATATGCACATAGAATCTGTTATGATGATGATATTAAAGTTCCGGTAATGCTTGCTGGTATTGGAGATTTATTGTATGGTCTTGCTGTCTATGCATTACAGTTTTTACTTCGTGGCCGTTTAGGACTTGGAACTTATTTATACAGAATTATCCTGCCTGAGATTTTTTATACAGTGATTCTTACATTGATTGTTTACCGGGTATTTCATTATATTAACTATCATTTTATGAATAATCCATCAAGGAAAGAAAGTGAGTCTATTTGGGTACTAAAATAAAAAGATTTTTTAAAAAGATACGAATAAAACGAACTACAGTATTGGTGCTTGTTTTTGTGTTTATGTCTGCAACTTTAGTAAGACAGCTTTTTGAACTGCAGATCATTCAGGGACAGGACTATATCAGTAAATTTGAATCAAGGACGACCAAAAAACGTGTGATCAAGAGCACACGTGGTAATATATATGATAGAAATGGAGAAGAACTGGCAACAAATGTGCTGGCTTATTCTGTGACTTTTGAGGATAACGGAACTTATGATTCTACCAGAGAAAAAAATCTTACGCTGAATGGCATTGCTTATCAGGTTCTGAAGATTCTTCAGTCTAATGGTGATTCCATAAGCACCAGTTTTCATATTGTTCTGGACGAGAATGGAAATTATGTATTTGATGTGGATGAGGGATTTACACTGAACCGTTTTCGTGCAGATATTTATGGTGAAGCGCTGATTGATAATCTGACAAAAGAACAAAAAAAGGCTACTGCAGATGAGATGATTGAATATCTAAGTGGCAATAAGGGATTTTCCATTGTTCTCTATGGAGATAATGCTTATACCAACGAAGAACTTCAATCTCATGGTCTGCCACTGGAGCTGTCCAGACAGGATGTTCTTGATCTGGCAAAGATTCGTTACGCATTAAGTACAAACAGTTTTAAAAAATATATGGCTGTTACGATTGCCACAAATGTAAGTGAGAAATCAGTAGCTGCTATCAAGGAAAATCAGGCGGAGCTTCAGGGTATTGATATTGTAGAAGATTCTATTCGTAAATATATTGATGATGTGAGTATGGGACCGATACTTGGATATACAGGTCAGGCTTCCTCAGATGAATTGGAAGAATTAAGGGCAAAGAACCCTGATTATTCCAATGATGCAATTGTTGGTAAAACCGGTATTGAAAAATATATGGAAACTTCATTGCAGGGAACAGATGGTGAGGAAACTGTTACTGTCGATAACCTTGGTAAAGTACTTAAAATTGATGACAGTACAAGAGTGGAACCTGTGGCTGGTAATGATACGTATCTGACTATAGACAGTAGCTGGCAGTCTGCAATCTATCAGATATTGAAACAAAGAGTTGCCGGAATTTTGTTGTCTAAGATAGAAGCAACCAAGACATATGATTTCAGTGTTCAGGATGCGGCTCAGATTAAGATACCGATTTATGACGTATATAATGCACTGGTGTCGAACAGCGTTATTGATATCAGTAAATTCAGTGACGCAGATGCTTCTGATACAGAAAAAAATTTATATGCCAAATTTCAGCAAAAACAGCAACAGGTTTTTGATACAATAACTAACAGACTTACAAGTGAGAATCCTCCTGCTGTAAAGGATGAAGATGAACAGATTCAGGAATATCTCACATATATTTGTGATGATCTTCTGAAAGATACTCTTGGAATTATTTCAAAAAATGCAATCGATACATCTGACAGCACTTATCAGGTATGGACAACAGATAAAAATATCAGCCTGAAAGATTATCTGACATATGCAGCAAGTCAGAACTGGATCGATATTTCCAAATTTTCTACAGAAGGTGATTATCTGGATTCAGATGAGGTATATAAAGCACTTACAGATTATCTGATAGATTATCTGAAAACAGATAACAGTTTTTCTAAACTTCTGTACAAATATATGCTTCAGGAAGATACGATCTCAGGAAGAGAAATCTGCCTGGTACTTTATGAGCAAGGCATTTTATCGAAGGATGACGGTACTTATGAAGCATTGGCATCTGGTGCTATGACGGCGTATGATTTTATGATCAATAAGATTTATACCTTGGAGATTGAACCTGCACAGCTTGCACTGGAGCCTTGTTCTGCATCAGCTGTGATTACGGATATAAAGACCGGGGATGTGTTGGCATGCGTTTCTTATCCTGGATATGATAATAACCGGCTTGTAAATAATATGGATACAGAATACTATACAAAACTGTCTCTGGATCAGTCCAGCCCATTCTTTAACAAAGCAACACAGCAGACAGCGGCACCTGGTTCTACATTTAAGATTCTTTCTACGATTGCCGGAATGTCTGAAGGTGTGATCGATGATGGAACATATATTAATTGTACAGGTTCTTTTGACCTGGTAACTCCGCCAATTAACTGTTGGAATAAACAGGGACATGGGGAAATTGAGATCAGAGAAGCAATAGAACAGTCTTGCAACTATTATTTCAATATGGTTGGTTTTAAGCTTGGACAGGATGAGAATGGTGATTTTTCAGAAAATCGAAGTCTGAGTGTATTACAGAAGTATGCTGCTGAGATTGGACTTGATAAGAAAACAGGAATTGAGATTACGGAGTCTGCACCGCAGGTATCAAACTCATATGCCGTTCCGTCTTATATCGGCCAGGGTACAAATGCTTATACTACCAGCCAGCTGGCTCGTTATGCAACCGCTATTGCTACAAGTGGAAATGTATATGATCTGACTTTACTTGACAGGCAGACGAATTCTAAAGGTGAAACACTCAAAGAATATGAACCAGATATCATTAACACTGTTGATGTGTCACAGAATGTATGGGACGATATCCATGATGGAATGTATCGAGTGGTTCAGACTCATAAACAGTTTGATGGATTAGGAGTAGACGTGGCAGGTAAAACCGGTACAGCCGAGGTAAATATTTATCATCCGAACCATGGTATGTTTATCGGATATGCACCGGCTTCAGATCCTGAATATGCAATTGCAGTTCGTATTGAAAATGGATATACTTCCGGTAATGCATGCCTTGCGGCTGATGAAATTTTTAAATATATCTTTGAGTTAGCTGACGAAAAGTCTATTCTTACAGGTGTTGCCGCAAGTGATACCAGTGATACATCGAATGACTAAAGGTATTGCTGTTCACTCCATTTTCAGTAACTCTTATTGACACGGCGTGAGTGGTAATTGCAAAATCACAATACACGAGAATACCAGGAGAGTGGAAAATTTTTTCAGGAGGAAATGTAACTATGAGTGAAGTCATTGTGATCACTTCCGGAAAAGGCGGAGTAGGGAAAACTACTACTGTTGCCAATATCGGGACAGGCCTGGCTATGCTTGGCAAGAAAGTTGTGGTGGTGGATACAGATATAGGGCTGAGAAATCTGGATGTTGTTCTGGGTCTGGAAAACAGGATTGTCTATAATCTGGTAGATGTAATTAATGGGAGCTGCCGCTTGCGACAGGCGTTGATTAAGGATAAAAGACATCCGGATCTTTGCCTGCTGCCATCTGCGCAGACAAAGGATAAATCTGCTGTATCACCAGAACAGATGATAAAACTGACCGATGATTTGAGAGAACAGTTTGACTATATTCTTTTGGACTGCCCGGCGGGAATAGAGCAGGGATTTAAGAATGCGATTGCCGGTGCTGATAAAGCATTGGTGGTTACTACTCCGGAGGTATCTGCAATCAGGGATGCAGACAGGATTATCGGTCTTCTCGAAGCAAATGACATTCATGATATCCGTCTGATCATTAATCGCCTGCGACCGGATATGATTACAAGAGGTGATATGATGTCTGTGGAGGATGTGACAGAAATTCTTGCAGTTGATCTCATTGGAACAATTCTGGATGATGAACAGATTGTGATCGCGACCAACCAGGGAGAACCTCTCTCCGGGAAAGCTTCTCAGGCGGAAGATGAATATATGAACATCTGCAAACGTATTCTCGGAGAAGAGATTCCATTTGTTGATATTAACAGGAAACAGGGATTTTTCAGAAGGCTAAGTAATATTTTCAAAAACAATTAAATCGTAAGGAGGGAATCTGTGTGAAAGCTTTTTTTAAAGAAAAGAAGCGTTCAGCAGGATATGCAAGAGACCGAATGAAACTTTTGCTGATCTCAGAACGGATTGACTGCTCACCACAGATGATGAAAATGTTGCGGAATGATATGATACATACCGTAAAGAAATACCTTACCATCGATGAAAAACAGATAAAAATTCAGATTACACAGGAGCCGGCAATGCTTTATGTGTGTATTCCTGTTTTGAATAAAAAGGATAGATAAATTATGTTAAAGCAATATAAATTAAGATTTTACAATTTCAGGCTGATTCTTTTTTTAATTGCAATCAGCCTGATTGGAGTTACATTAGTAGGAACTGCTGCTCCGGATCTGAGGTCAAAACAGTTTGCCGGTGTAGTGCTGGGAATTATAATTATGTTAGTCCTTTCCTTGATGGATTATTCCTGGATTATGAACTTTCAGTGGATTATGTATGGCTTCAATATTATAATGCTGCTGGTTGTGCGTATTGCTGGTGACAGCGCCAACGGTGCTGCCAGATGGATCGGTATTGGATCTTTCCGATTCCAGCCGACAGAGTTATCTAAAATCATCCTGATTATATTTTTTGCAAAATTTTTCATGGATCATGAAGAAACTCTGAATACATTAAAAACACTGGCATTATCTGCCGTATTGCTGGCAGTTCCATTATTTTTGATCTTACAACAGCCTGACCTGAAAAATACGATTACGGTTGTGGTAATCTTTTGTATTATGATTTATATCGCAGGATTGAGTTATAAAATCATTGGTGGTGCATTGCTTATTGCAGTTCCTCTTCTGATTATCTTTTTATCAATTGTTGTTCAGCCAGATCAGAAATTGCTCAAAGATTATCAGAGAAATCGTATTATGTCTTTCTTATATCCGGAAAACGAGGAGTATTCTGATGATATTGAACAGCAGAATAATTCCAAAACTGCGATTGCTTCAGGCGAATTGGTTGGCAAAAAGTTAAGTGGTGATGACAGTACGACTTCTGTCAATCAGGGTAATTTTGTATCTGAAAATCAGACTGACTTTATTTTTGCGGTTGCAGGTGAGGAATATGGATTTATCGGATGCGTGGTAATCGTATTGCTGCTGCTTGCGATATCATTTGAGTGCATCCGGATGAGTCTTCGGGCAAAAGATTTGTCTGGGAGGATTCTATGTTGCGGAATGGGTGGTCTGATCGCACTACAGAGTTTTATTAATATTTGTGTTGCAACAGGTCTTGCGCCAAATACCGGAACTCCGCTTCCCTTTGTAAGCTATGGATTGACTTCACTTGTAAGCTTGTATATTGGTATGGGAATTGTGATTAATGTGGGACTCCAAAGCAGTACATATAACAAGGAAATCATACAAAAAGAGATTGACAGGAGAGAGGATTACTTATGAGAAAAAGAAAGGAATCTTCAAATCAAATACAGGAAAGAAAATCAGCTACTCCGTATAAATCAGCCACGCCATACAAGCGTGCACAAGAAGACAAAACTATTCGAAACCAAAATTCCAGACCTGTACATACTGTAAAACTCCCAAAATCCCAGATGCCGTCCAGGCAGACGGAGGAACATAAGGCGTTACAGCGTGCAAAATATCAGAAAAAAAGGCGGATATTAAAGAGCATCTGTGGAACTTTGGTAGGGCTGTTTGCAATTCTTGTAGTTATTGGTGGTGCATTTTATGGATGGAATATATTAAGTGGAAATTACTTCGGAACACCAGAAAGGGCTTTTGATTCCTCAGAAGTCTTTACAAATGCACTTGCATCTAAAGAAAATATGAGGACACAGTCTTTTGCACAGAAATTGTGTGTTTCCGCAAAGGGAGATGTTGACCGTATAAAAAATGCAACTTTGGAAGACGGGCAAAAGGGATTATTATTCAGCCTGAGTAATCACAAGGTTTTATATGCAAATGGAATTTATGATAAAGTATATCCTGCGAGTATTACAAAAATCATGACCGCAATGCTTGCATTACAGAGTGGAAAGCTGGATGATATGGTAACCATTACTCAGGAGAATGTTACTCTGGAAGAAGGATCTCAGGTATGCGGATTTGTGGCAGGCGACCAGGTTACTCTGGATCAGCTCCTTCACTGTTTATTAGTATATTCAGGAAATGATGCAGCTTCTGCTATAGCTGAATATGTCGGTGGCACTACAGAGAATTTTGTGCAGATGATGAATGATTATGCTGCCAGACTTGGATGCACAGGAACACATTTTACGAATCCGCATGGATTGCAGGATGAAAATCATTATACAACTCCGTATGATATTTATCTGATGTTGAATGAGGCATTTACATATCCTGAATTTACAGAGATTACAGAATTACCATCTTACACAGTAACTTATACCGGAGTAGATGGAAGCCAGCTAAGCACAACCCTTACGGCAACTGATCATTATCTTACAGGAGAGGCAACTGCGCCAAAAGATGTTACCATTCTGGGCGGAAAAACAGGTACAACAGGTACTGCCGGTAACTGTCTGGCGATTCTTACACAGAATGCTTATGGCAAGCCATTTGTATCAATTGTTATGGGCGCTTCCACGAAGGAACTTCTATACCAGGAAATGAACTCTTTACTTCAGAATATTAATAGTTAAATAATAAAGAAATTTATGGTAAAATGACTGTAGCAGCTATGATCTGGTTGCTACAGTTTTTTATATTATAATGAGGATGATACGAATATGATAACCAGAGAAGAATTGAAGGATTTTAAAGAGCAGAGACGAAACCTTATAGAGCGGAAAAAGGATGAATTTGTACGAAACAGCCTGCTTTCCGATGAATTTCTTGAAATGCTTGAGAAAAATAAAAAACCAATGGATTTATTAATGTCTTATTATAAATGTGCAATCATGGAAATTGAGACAAAATTTAAAGTATTAAATCAGGAATATTCTCTTCAATATGATAAGAACCCTATCGAAAGTATTAAGACAAGGGTAAAATCTTATGACAGTCTGTTACGAAAAATACGAAACAAGAATATTCCACTGACACTGGATTCTATAGAGAAAAATATCACTGATATTGCGGGAGTTCGCGTGATTTGCTCTTTTCCTGATGATATTTATGAGATTGCAGAGAGTTTCCTGAATCAGGATGACATTACACTGGTTGAGAAAAAAGATTATATTGAAAATCCAAAACCAAGTGGATACAGGAGTCTTCATCTGATTGTACAAGTTCCTATTTTCTTGCAAAATACAAAGAAGCTTGTGACAGTTGAAGTGCAGCTTCGTACAATTGCAATGGATTTCTGGGCAAGCCTTGAGCATAAAATGAGATATAAGAAAAACATATCTACTGACCAGGTGAAGTTTCTTCAGGAGGAGCTTTCTGACTGTGCAAGACAGAGTGCGGCTCTAGATGAACGAATGCAGAATATTCGTAACGTGATAATTGAGAATTCTCCGGAAAAAGACTGTGAAGAGGGAATTTTTTTGCCATTGGGACTGCCGGTTAGCCGAGAGAACAGGAGAAAATAAACATGAGCGATTATATCACAACTTATACAGGAAAACATATTGATCCGGTGCATCCAATTTCAGATTTGATCTGCATAGAGGATATTGCACATGCGTTATCTTTGATTTGTCGCGGAAATGGACAGGTAAAAACATTTTTTTCCGTAGGACAACATTGTATTAACTGTGCCAGAGAAGCTTTGGCAAGAGGATATTCCAACCGTATAGCATTTGCCTGTCTTCTTCATGACGCCAGTGAATGCTATTTATCTGACGTACCAAGACCATTTAAAAAGACTCTTACAGGCTATAAAGAACAGGAAGAGAATCTATTGAACCTGATTTATCAGAAATATCTTGGAAATCTATTAACGTCTGAGGAAGAAAAAAAGTTAATAGAAATTGATGACGATATGCTCTGGTTCGACCTGACTTATCTTCTGAATGAAAAGCAAACCAAACAGCAGCCAGAGGTACATATTACGATAGACTATAAAGTCAGGACATTTGAAGAAATAGAGAACGAATATCTGGAATTATTTCATTACTTTATGAGATAATTACAATGAAATTGTCATAGTGATATTGTTTTTATTATATTTTTATGCACGTTAAAAAGATACATGAATATATAAATGCATAAGTGAAATGTCATAAGATACGTATGATGCCGAAAAGGTCAGTAAAATCAAGTGAATTTCAAAAAATCAATAAAAATTCACAAAAAAGATCAAATACCCCTTGTATTTTTGAATAATATGCACTATAATATCACATTTTCAATTTTAGCGCGTAAAATCAAGGGAAAATGGGTGTTAGGAGTGTGTAACTACACCAAATTTACACCACAGAATATAGCATTACATCTATAACAATAACAAAACATTTAAACATCTGAATAAGTCCATGTACTTGAATAACGACAGGTACGTGGGCTTATTTTAGTGCTTAAAAATATTGTCAAAGAAATGATAATTTCATAGAACAAAAACAAGGAGGAAAAGACGATGAACAAAACAATATATGAAACAGAATTTACCAAAATGGTACATGATAAAATGAGAGAAGCTAATAGATTCAAAGAATATGAGAGAATACCAAAAAATAGGATAGGTGGAGATTACTGGAATACATACTGGACAATCCGTTATATGCTTCGCACAATAGAGGATATTTTAACAAATGGAGATAAACTGGTATTATTAGGATACTTCACTGTAAAGCCTAAATTTTATAAAGAAAGAACAGCATGTCCTGGGATGGAAAGAACAGGAAAAAATGTGTATGAGATTCCAGAAAGATATAAGGCAAAGTTTAAATCTGGTACTGTGTTAAATCGTGCTTGCGAAGCGTATGGAGATTATCTCAAAGAAGAAGCAAATAATAAAGATGACGAATACGAAGAAGGAGAAGAAGAGTAATGAGATGTAAAGATTGTGAATATGTAAAATGCTATGCTATCAATAAGAAAATGTATTATTGTGACAATAGAAATAGAACAAATCTGATGGGTAAACTGGGCGAGGATAACTTACCTGAGACAATCCCTGAGTGGTGTCCAATGGCTGACAGGACAACTGCTGCTGATAATAATATAGATGAGAAAGGATTAGAGAAGTAATGGAATTAAATAATACAAAAATGAAGATGCAATATATTCTTGATGAAAATAAAAATCTGGCAGAGATACCACTAACAGATATGCTGCCTGTAGAATATCCAATTAAATATAAATTAATCAGTGCGTTTGAAGTATTTGTAAGAGTACCGCAGACAGAAAACTATTGGATATCTAATTACGGAAGATGCGTAAATAACCATAGAAACCCAAATAAGAATAAATTTTATGAACACAAACAGGGGCAATGCCATTATACAGTTTATGAGATAGAACGAATAGAAGAAAAAGTTAGAGGGAAAAAGACTGGGAAAACGATAATTGAAACTTGGAAGAGAGAAACCAGCTCTGAAGAATTAGTAGCAAGAAGTTTTCTGAAACCGTATAAATTCAGACATAAGATATGGCATAAGAATGGTGACTTTGATGATAATTGGTATAAGAATCTGCTCTATGTTTCTGATAAGGATTTTAGAAATCTGAAAGCAGGTAAGATTACATGGCAAGAATTAGGCTATGAGCAGGAATATATTGAGTATGTCAACAATGCCAAGAATCAAGCAATGACTGCGTATGGTTCTATTTCCAGTCGATGTAAAGGTGAAAATAACAGTGAGAGTGCGCACAAGTGTTATGATGATGTTGAAATGTGTCAAGAATGGAAAGATAATCCGCAGTTGTTCGTCAAGAGATACTTGGAATTGTATTATAAAGTACCAGGCGAATCAATGGCTGTAGACAAGGATTTATTTGGTAATGGAAGTAAGATATATTCTTCAAAGACAATCTGTATTCTGCCACAAGGGTTAAATACATTACTTGCTAACAGTAAAAAGCATTATAAAGATGGTGAAACACCAGACAATGTGCTGCCTCTTGGAGTAAGATACAATGGTAAAGTCAATAAATATTACGGACAGATTACTTATTTTGGTACAGAAGATATAATTGATTTACCATATAGGGATACAATAGAAGAAGCATTTGCAGATTATAAGAAGTTCAAAGAATGTGACATTGCAATTACGGTGTCAAAATACAGAGATAAGATACCGGAATACATATATGAGAAACTGCTTACGGTGCGAGTAGAACCGTATTAATATAGCATGTTAAAAAAATAACAATTATTGAAAACAACTTACGTTCATGGTATATTAAGTGTAGGAATAGATAGAATATATAAATATCGTAACTTTTGTGTAGGTATTAATGTAACTATAAAAAGGAGATATTTATATGAACAACATTAATAATATCAAAAAAGAAAGGGATGATACAATGGCAGCTATATCTAAACCTGTAACTGGTGCGTTTGTTTTAGACAGTAATAAAGCATCCGATTTTTTCACAAAGAAAGCTTTTTCAAGTGCAGATGCTCTGAGGAGATTTAACAGGAAATCTAAAGTTGACAAGGTAACATCTGTGAAAAAATAAATGAGTTATGCGTACGGTGAACAAGTAGAATATGAACACAGTTTGATTAAGCTTGAAGATTTAGGTAAACTTCAAGCTTTTTCCTGTGGAAATAAAAAGTTAGATCATTTTTTTCATAAGGAACTCATACATGAGGTAAATATTTATGGAATAAAAGAAAAAATGATAGATACTGATGAGGGCTTACCATATAAAGTAGTAGATAAAAAAACAGGAGATATAATCGCTGTATATTCGTTAGCTGCATCAGGGATATTTTTTGAACAAACAAATCATATGCAGACTATTCCTGCATTAAAAATAGATGTTTTTGCAGTAGACGAAAGATATCAAAAAATGCATATGGATGTAGAATCGCAAGAAGAAGAGAATCCTGATGAGCATCGTTATTTAAGTGATTCGATTATGTGTGATGTGATAAGCCGTTGTGTGAAAATTTCGCAGGAATATGCAACTATTAGATATATAATATTGTATGCTGATAAAAAAGCGAAAAGATTTTATGAGAGGAATTTATTCAATCCATTTTTGGAATTTATGAAGAAAGAAAGACGGGCGGAGATCGCTAAAAATGATCCGATGTATATGGAGTTGGATGTTTAATATTATGCTTGGAAAGCAGTGCGTAATATACTGAGATAATTATAGGCATATCAGGGAGATACAATCCTTGGTATGCCTATTTTTTTACGTTTTATATGGCTGCTGCCGAGCGGTAATCTTTAATGTAAAACTACCGCCCCCATAAACACGTATATTAAATTTTAAGAACGAATGATTCACATATGAGGAAATCTTCATATGGTACATAAAACTCCATTATAAAGCGAAATACAAGGTTTGAGAAGCGTTCTGAGAGCATGATATATTATCATAGAGGTTGATCTTCATCAGAAGGAACATAGACACAAATATCCTGTATCTGACAGTGCAGAATACGGCACAAGTCATTAACAGTCTTCATAGAGATGTCTTGATTATGTTTAAGACGATGCAAAGTGCTATGAGACATATGATGCTTGCTTGTCAAAGTATACCAATTTTCATTTGTTTTCTTTAATGTTTCCCAGAATGGGCTGTAATCTATCATGGCTGTTCCTTCAAAGATATTTGATATTATTACCATAAAATAGATTCTTATACTTGAATATCTTCGTAATAACAAATATAATGTAAGTATTACAGAAATGTGATAGTAAATACAAAATGTCGAAGTATTACGACAAAAAAATTGCACATTACATATAGCAGTAGTATAATCAAATTGTGAATTTTATGTGAAATGTATTATACAATCAAATACGGCATAGCCAGAGAAATCTGGTGACGCAAAACTACAGGGTCTAAGCGAATGTATGACAGCCAGTTGCAACTATGATAATTAAGACATTGCTTCAAGTATGTTTGGGGTAATGTCTTTTTTAAAAGAAACAGAGAAAAGAGGATGACAGAATGAAGAAGAAAGTGTTAGCTTTTTTGCTTGCCAGTACGATGATTATAGAACCATTTACTGTGGCAAGTGCAGCGGATTTTTCTGATGGTATGGGACAAGATACTGTACAGTTCAGTGATGATGCAGAAGATGTGCCAGAAGTAGAGAATGATGATGTGGATCAGTTTGATACGGATGCTGTTGGTGAGGGGGAAGAACCAACAGAAACTCATGTACAAATGGGTGATAATGTTTGGGTTGATTTTGATTATTCTACAGGGACTGCCACTATTTCTGGTACTGGTGATATGTGGGATTATATGGAGGATGGATGGGATTCAAATTCAGGTGAGAAAAAAAATCCATTTACAAAATTGCAAAATCCAGGTGGAAATATTATTATAAAGAAGATAATTATTTCTGATAAAGTTACAAGTGTAGGAAATTATTTTTTATATGGATATACAAAATATGATGACTTTAATTCTGTCAATATATCATTGGGATCTTCGATTAAAAAAATTGGTGATTATGCTTTTGGGGGATGTAATATCGAAGCAATTATTTTACCTGATGAATTGGAAGAATTAGGAGATTATAGTTTCGATGATTGTGGATTAACGGAGATAACTATACCAGAAAATATTAAATCTATTGGTAGAAGATGTTTTGGAAATTGTGATAGTTTAAAAAATGTCATTTTACCAGATTGTTTAACTGATATTCCAGATGAAATATTTTTGGACTGTGATAATCTTGAAGAAATAGATTTACCTTCTTCATTAAAAAGATTAGGAGATGAATCTTTTAATAATTGTAAAAATTTAAAAGAAATTATCTTACCATCGAATTTGAAAACATTGGGTGTAGGTGCTTTTTCTAATTGCAATAGTCTAACAGAAATTACATTGCCTGCTTCTTTAAAAGAGATTAAAGATGATGGTTTTGATATAAGTGGAGCTTTTAGAAATTGTACCAATTTAAGAAAAGTCAATTTTGAAAAGGGATTTTCTGCAAGTATACCCGGAATGATGTTTGAAAATTGCAAACTTCTCACAGAAATTTCGATACCAGAAAATGTTTCATGTATAAGTTCTACTGCCTTTGATAATTGTTGGCGTTTAACAACAATAACGATTAATGGAGCTAAAACAGAGTTATTTTCAGATGCATTTAGAGGATGCCGAAACCTAACAAAAATAATAAGTTATAGTTGTTCATATGCAAAAAAGTATTATGATTCGTTAAGTGCGGATCAAAAAAATCAAATTACATTTGAATTTATAAAAGAGAATGAGCATGAATTAAGTTCTGAAAAAGAAACAATAAAGGAACCAACCTGTACAGAAAAAGGAATAAAAGCTAACAAATGCAATATTTGCGGAGTAATAGATGAATCAAGTAAAGAAGAAATTCCTGCATATGGTCATAAGTGGAATAACGGAGTAATAACTAAACAAGCAACAGAAACAGAGGAAGGCGAAATTAAATATACTTGTTGGAGATGCAATGCAACAAAGACAGAAACTATTCCTAAATTGTCTGCCATAAATTTACAAATTGATGAAAATGAACAATATTGGAATGGACATTACGAGTATCGTTTTTGGTGCACATCTAACAAAGATGTTACATATTATGCAGAGTGTGTAGGAAAAGATAGTGAACAACCTGTATATGATTCCGAAAGGCAGGATGGAGAAATTGATGTTGACAGTGGAAAATGGATAACTGTAGACATTCCAGATGAAGATGCGGTAGACATTTATGTTTTTGCAACTAATGTAAATGGAGATCATGTATCAGTAAAAGTAACACCAAATTATGATAATCGTCCAGAGAAACCTGCAATAAAAGTTGGCGATAATGCAACGGCAACAATAGATGGTGATACGATAACAATTACAGGTACAGGCGAAACATATGACGCTGCTATTGATTGGTCATCCATAGATAAGAGTAAAATTAAGAAAATTATTTTTAATGGGAATATAACATATTTAGGGGACGGATCTTTTTCTGGATTTACTAATGTGGAAAGTATTATATTGCCAGATACTTTAGAGGTAATAGGCTGGGATGCATTATCTAAATGTTCCACATTAAAAGAATTGAAAATACCGAATTCTGTAAAAAGAATTGAAGATTATGCATTTGAAAATTGTACTGCATTAACTAATATTGCTTTTTCAGACTCAATAGCAACAATAGGAAATGCCGCATTTTCTGGTTGCACATCTTTGGAAAAAATCGTATTACCAAGTAAACTTACATCGCTAGGAAATGTTGCATTTGGAGGTTGTAACGCCGAAATTATATTCCCATTAAGTTTGAAGAGTATTCCTGAGTTAGGAAGTAATGCGGTTAAGAAAGTTACAATTCCTGAAGGAGTAGAAACGATAGGCTACCAGGCTTTTTGCAGTTGCAGTAATTTAACAGAAATCACATTACCATCTACAATTACAAGCATAGAAAGTGAAGCATTTGAAGGTACAGGTATTACTTCATTTAATTATCCGCAAAATATAACCAACATACCCAATGGTGCTTTTGCAAATACGAATTTGACAGAATTTTCAGTGCCAGAAAAAGTTACAGAAATTGACGATAATGCATTTTATAATTGCTATGATTTAACAAAAATCTCTATTCCAAAATCAGTTACTTACATTGGTTCAGATGTGTTTAAATATTGCCGTAATCTTACTATTTACGGATACAAAGACAGTGCGGCAGAATCATATGCAAAAGCAAATAATATTAAGTTTATATCAGCAGATTACAAGGTAATATTCAAGGATAATGGACGTACTCAGAAAACAGAATATGTAACAAAGGGACAGAATGCAACACCACCAACATTATCAGCAAAAGATGGCTACACACTTTCATGGGATGCTGACTATACCAATATCCAAGAAGATATGGTAATCAATGCAGTATGGACAAAGAAAGATAACGGCGGCGGTAACACAACAATCATTGTAAGTCCATCAGAAACAAATAAATACACCGTTACATTTAAAGATCGTGGCAAGATTGTTAAGACAGAAAAAGTAAAATCTGGTGATGCAGCAGAATATCCATTTATCAATAGAAATGGATATGAATTATCATGGGACAAGGATTTCTCAAAAGTTACCGCAGATATTACAGTCAATGCAGTTTGGACGGTAATCAAGCCTAATAAGGTTACAAGTTTAACAGCAGAAGTCCAGAAGAACTCTATTGATCTGTCATGGGATAGAGCAGAGAACACAGATTATTATCTGGTATATCGTAAAGCTACATCAGATACAGAGTACAAGCAGATTAAAAAGACAACAAAGATTCTCTGGACAGATGAAGATGTAGAACCAGGAACAGAATACTCTTACAAAGTAGTGGGTGTTTGTTCCGTAGATGGCAAGAAATATCAGGGCGCAGATTCTGATATAGTTACTGCAAAGATTGGTACACCGCAGGTTGGAGATGTATATTCTGTTGGTGATCTCAAATATAAGGTTACAGGTGCTAAAGAAGTAAGTGTTATTGGACTCGCAAAAGAAGAAGTAGAGATCAAGATTCCATCAGCAGTATCTATCAGTGGTAAAGCTTATAAAGTAACATCCATTCAGGCAAAAGCTTTCTATCAGAATGAAGATATTGTAAGTATTGCAATTGGTAATAATGTAACCTATGTAGGCAAATATGCATTCTATCAGTGTCCGAATCTGGAGACTGTTAAGTTTGGAAAGAGAGTATCAGTTATCAGTACTTGTGCGTTTACTCAGTGTAAGAACCTTGAGAATTTGACATTACCATCAAGCATAAGAAGAATCGGAGCAAAAGCATTTTACCAGTGTACATCCATTAAGATTCTCAAGATTAATGGTTCTACTCTGGAATATGTCGGCAAGAAAGGTTTGGCAGTCAATAAGACGGTGACATTGAGATTGCCAAAGAAAGTATACACCAAATATAAGAAGTTGATTAAGACAAGTGGTGTATATTCTAAGACAAAGTATTCAAAATTTTAATGCGAATATGTAGATGTGAAGAGGGGCTAGGCTGAGAGGTTTAGCCCTTTATAAAAATATGAAGAGGAGTAAATTGATGAGTGATGTAGATATAAGAAAAAATGCTGATATAGAGCAAAAAGAAACAACCCAGAAATATTTTAATTTATGGTATGAAGAATATAAAGACTTTGTAAATGTTAACGATTTACCAGATATAAAAATAGAGCCATTTATAAATACTGAAAGTGAACGGTGCTATGTAGAGCATAGAGCTGATGGTAATGTTATATATGTGAATCAATTGAATATTTATATCTTAAGAGAAAAATCAACAAAATCAATAGCATTTCATGAATTTACACATGTGTATGATCATTATTTATTACAACAAAATAATATAGTGGATAAGGAAAACCACGCATTTATATATCATGAATATCATGCGACAATAATTGAGATGATGTGTGCTTTAGGTTTTAAAAATATTACTGAAATTCCAGAAATAAATATTAATACATCTAAAGTGTATCTGGGAATGGAACATAAAAATTTAGAATTATTTGAAACACTTTTAAAAGAGCCATTAACAATTACATCTTGGGTTGAAGTTGCCCGTTTTATCGCGTATACATTGGGACGCATAGAATTTTTACGAACATATTGTAGAGATGCATTAGAAGTTTTCGATATTCAAAATTATTTGCAAGAAAAATTTGGGGGTACAATTATAAAATTGCAATCTTTATTGTATCTTGCAAAACCATGTGATATGCAAGCTCATCAAATAATCACCAATGTAATGTGTGAGGCGGTATATCCATATATAGAAAAGTGATATAATAGCAGCAGATGTTCGGAACATTCAAATTTTACCCGTATCATGAAAATTGAACACATCCACCCCTACACGCCACACGCCCTCTTTACAGAAATGTAAACCACCCGGGGGTACACGTCCCCTGTAGCCTGGTATCTTCCAGACATCAGAGCATAGCAGACGACATATAACATCACATAACAGCACCAAGAGAACACACAACACAATAAACAGTATTCCAACCTGTGACTGTCAGAACACAATAAACCTGTAGCATTCTGACCATCTCACCAGACAGCATAGAGAAATAGCAAAGCCCCTATAGCTTGTGGAGATGGACAGAGAACACCAGACAGAAACAACAGCGGATCACAGGAGAAGATACAGAAGTATAATCGTCCAGAGATGGACACGACAACACACAACACACTTAATATAAAAAGGCTAGGAGAATCACACATATAATTCTCTTAGCCTTAAATTTTTCTGTACTTGATAGTATTACAGATAATAATATACATCAAACACCATGCAGTAAGAAATATAATAATACAATCAGATTAATACAACAGAATCACCAGACACAACAGCAGACAGCAAAGCACCAGAAAACAAAAATGCTCATAAAGACAGTACAGAACATTCACAGCAACATAATAGAAAGCTACGCCCCAGATAACAGACAGCAGACACAGAAATAGCGCACAGACACAGGATAGCATGAGACAACAGTAGATGATAAATTGCTTTATGATCTGGCACACTGGCAGAGAATCATATAGATACTTGCTCAAGGTTCTGTCATTGCTCTGTTACTCTGTCAATGTGTCAAATGTGTTCTACTTCATTCAGTCGCACATCATCACATATCTGACATACTGATACATACTATTGCATATAATGCATATACTATACTATATCATGCCATACAACACTATATCATACAATACATACTGTACATACCATACCTGCACACACTGTTATATATGATACTGTACAGTGCATATATACTCATACGCTCATATACTCTAATGCTACCACACCACCACATGATCTGTTATTACTCCATCAAGACATACACATCATACCTGCATATACGTCACCTTCTGCCATGCCTTATATTATAATCCATCATACAAATAATAGGGTTCAGAAACAGGATAGACAGCAGACATATAACAGAAGGACATAAAAAGAAGCGGTATATTTCAACCGCTCCTGTATCATTCAGCAAGCATAAAATTGACCGCTTTTTCTGCTTTGCTGCTTGCTGATACGATAAACTTGTTGTCATTCTTCAAGACTTTCAACCAATTCTGTATATATGCTGTTGAGTTCTTAAAGGTCTTAGATGTTTCAATTCCTAACATATTCATAAGGGATACGCTTCCGATCTCTGCGACAAGTTCTTCTTTGCTATATGTTTCACTTCCAAAGCTTAGAATGGCTTCTGTTTCCAATCTGGCAAGTCTGCTCTTATGTCCTGTGCTATGTGTCAGTTCATGAAATGTTGTACTGTAATATTCATTGATATTTTCATACTGTTCTTTCATTGGTACAACTACTCTATCATTAGATGGACTATAAAAGGCTTTATTGCTTGGGAGTTCCTTGAAGTCAAGATGTTCACGATTCACATACATTGTGATGATCTTGTCTGCTTCTTCTATTGGCTCAACCTCTCTAAATGGTACTTCTAAAGGTTTCACACCTTCCACCTGTGAGATGTGAAAGACGTTGTAATATTTCAGTACAGGTATCTTTCTGACTTCCTTTTCTCCTGTCTCTTCGTTTGTTTCTTCTTTCTGATATATCTTCCAGAATACAACGATTTCTGATTTCTCACCTTTACGGATGTGACCGCCCAAATCTGTCCACTGTTTAAATGTAGCATATTCACCAGAATATTTCAGAATGATCTGATTGATAATGCTGTAAGGTTTCTTTGTAATTCTGTTGTATGCTCCTGATCTAACTCCCGTCCAAGGTTTCTGCCAGGGGATGCTACCTCTTTCCAGTTCTGCAATAATTCTTGCTGTTACCATTTCATATACATTCGCTTTTGTTGTCATAACTAATAACCTCCATCTTTTGTGCATCTTTTGTTTGGTTCTGTTCTTTTTGATAAGGTTATTATAATATATCTTGTACAAGATTTAAATAGTTATTCTTGTACAAGATTTTTGCGATATATTTATACATCTTGTACAAGTTTTACGATTGTTGCATATTTTTAAATACTATGATAAAATATCAATAATAAATTGGGAGGTGGCGCACTATATTATGAAAGAATCCGAAAAATCATTTGATGCAACACAATATAAAAATCAATTCCAGAAAGAAAAATATGATAGGATTATTGTAAATGTTCCCAAAGGGCAGAAAGAAGTTATTACTTCTTATGCTAAAGAACATAGTTATAATAGCTTAAATTCTTTTGTTGTTGATGCTATTAATGAAAAAATGAAAAATTAATAACCTATTGTATATGAGCAGGCGTTAAGCCTGTTCTTTTTTTGTCTTTATCCATCTTGTACAAGATTCATAAAAAACCGAACATATTCTTGTACAAGATTACGTCTTTACATCTTGTACAAGATGACCTATAATAAACTCATCAAATGAAACACAGCAACACACAAGAGCAACAGCGAAGGGTGAAAATGAAGTAGCGAAAGCACACCAGAGACACCAACATAACATTGGATAAGGGTAAGCAAAGATACATAAAGTTATCGAGATTGGTTTAAGACCTGCCAAGGCTGATGCTCCTATAAAAAGAAAATCAAATCTCAGGAGGATAAAGATATGTGTAGAACAATGAAAGAATTAGAAAAAGTCGTAGCAGATTACAGAAGTCTTAAAGCAATGAAAGAGCAGTTAGACGCAGAACTGAAAGACCTTGAAAGAGAAATCATCGGTTACATGGATACAAATGAAAAGATTTCTGAGGCAGGTAACGACTTCACAATTAAGCTTTCAACCTGTGAAAGAAGAACACTTGACAGTAAGAGACTTGAAGCAGATTTAGGAAGCCTTGCAGAGTATCAGAGAGTAAGCCAGTACAGAAGATTATATGTTAAATAAAGTGGTCATAGCCACTATAAATAGGGCTTTAAGCTATGAGCGTTACCCGTCAAATTTGACGGGCAGGTAGTCATAAAAAATACACATAAAAAGGAGATTAAAAATCATGTTAAACAAACTTTTCAACAGAGCAGACAGAGCAACAACCTATTACGTATTAGAGGCATATTTCCACGATACAGTAAACTGCACCTTTAACCGCAATCTGTTTTTCGCTACATTGTTAGATCACAAGAGATTTACAGGTTGTAAAAACATCAAAAAAGCAATTACAAATGTAGTTAATATCTGCATGGCTCATATGGGCTACACTTGCAAATGTAACTACAGAGAAGTAGCAAGATACCTCAAAAGATACGGTATTGATGTAAATGCTTTAGCATTCTAAGGAGGACAACACACAATGATGTATTCAGAGTTTATTGAAATCAGCAATTTTACAGAACAGTATATTTCTTTTGCAGAGTATACAACTTACATTGAGCCAATCTACATGGCAGCAGATCAGATCCCAACAAAGCAGGAGTTCATAGCAATGCTGAGAGATGCTTTTAAGTCTCTTGTAAATCCTGTAGTTGAGAAAGCTATTCATAGCTTATCACTCAATGACAAGATTACATATCTTGAGTGTGATTCTCAGCAGGTACAGGAGTATCTGACAAGAATCGACTTTGAAGCTCGTAAACTTGCATATCAGTATTTAAAACTGATGCTTACATTATAAATTACATTCGCTGTCCTATCGGCAATACGGGGAGAAAGAGGACGAAACATGAAAGTAAAATCAATCAAGACAGTAGAGGTAAAAGAGATCGGAGCTATTAATCTGAATAACATTGAAGCAGTCAATGGGAATCTTCTGGTACATATTCCAATTTCACATGCAAATGAAGGTTTAGAAGATCTTGTGAATAAGTTGTACAAAGACTTTCTTGAGAAGCATCCAGACGTTGACGAAGAAGAAATCTGTGTTGATGTGAATGTACAGTATACTTTCGGTGGATGGATGACAGGGATTAATTCAGATTTCATTCTTGACATTTATCTCTGGCAGGAATCAAACGAGGATGTAGTAGAAGATTACGATGACATTCCACTTTATTTAGGCGAAGAGGGAACCCGTACAGTAAAGAAACTTATCTGGGATGCACTTGGCAAAATGCTTCTGAACATCTAATCATATGGCTGTGCTATCGGTATGACGGGCAAGGAGGACATACAGAAGTGAAAGATAATAAGAAACTTAGAAGAATCACATTGATACTTCTCATTGTAAAGCTTGTATGTGACGTTATATCACTGATTAGCTATCAGAGAAAAGATAAATCACAGGAGGAAAATAACCATGATTAAATATGCAATGATTAAAGCTATTCTTTCAGCACTTGCAGTTACTACACCAGTAGCAGAGACAACCTATCTTGATACAGGTATTTACTGTTCTGATACTCAGTCAGTAGTTGATTCTGAAGGCGAAGAGTGGGGCTATGATGTAGAACTTCCAGACGGTACACCTGTAATTATTACATTTGATTCCAAGAATACGGACAGCCGTTATGATGATGTGATAACAGGACTGACAGAGATGGATGCTGATGATATCACAAATATGATTGATATGGATAGCGTTACAAACATTCAAGTAACAGATACAGGAGCCTTAATCACATTAAATTCTGGTGATGGATATTACTGGGAAAGATAACCTAACTAAGTAATAATAAACATCCAACAGGGAGGACGGAAACCATGAGAAGAACAGAAACAGTGATGACCTATGACCAGTGGGAGCGCAGATTTAAGAGACAAGTAAAAAGATATGTCAAGAGGAAATTAAATAGAGTATTTATGTATCTGGTTACGTTCTTCCTGATCACAATGCCTATCTGGATGTTTATAGATTACATTTTGAGAGGGTATTGAAATATATTCCTTCTGGAACATTGGAAAGGAAACAGATATGAGAAAGCTTACATGTAAAAATGGAAATATTGTTTATGTTGGAACGCAAGAGGAAGTCAGAATAATACATCATGCCATGTATCGTGCATGGCTGAAAGATAAAATTCAGATAACACCAACAGGTTATTTTACATATGAACGTATTCGCATTGAAGGATTCAATCTGATTCAGGGGATATTACTTGATAAGAGAGAAGGATATTTTGACCCTATATCATTTGATGAAATAATGGAAATGTTCATCAATGGAAAATTCAGAACCTATTAACCATCAATGGAAATAAATCAGAAAGGAAGCGTGAGCAGAATGCGTAAGAAAGACAATACGGAACTGGAAAATACAAAAGCCACGGGGACATTTGTAGTGGAAACAGATCATGGTATTGTAACTAATATTGGATATAGTGCCATCATGCAGCCGAATGTTAAATTCAGCGGAAAACCTATGAAATGGTTTGATGACACTAAATTGTTAAAGAAGAAGTAAAACGGAAAGCGGTCATTTTTGACCGTTATTCGTTCAAACAACACAACATAAGGGATGGGAAAATATAAGAGCGTGAACACAGGAGATTATAAGGCTATGGCATCAGTGGAAACAAAGCAGAAGGAAAGTAATGTGAAGAAATGTAAGATAACAAGAATGGAAAGAGTGATGGAAAATGAAACAATCCTGTAAGTATATAAATAAATGGGACAAGGATAAAAGAAATCTGAATAGTTTCTTTCACTTCAATGACGGAAACTATGCGGAAATAGATGAGAGCGTAGAAAGTTTTGACTTTAGACGATGGCTCAAGGAAACAGACATATGTAAAGGAATCTGATAAAGATTATTGCAACATGGCAGCAGAGAACATATAGGGGGAATAATTGGCGGTATTCTCCTGCATAAGTATATCATACGGAGAGGAAAATTATCATGGTAGGTTCAGAGGAAAAAAAATCGTTGAAGATTTTGTAAAAACAATTGCAAACATTAATATAATAACAACACCTTTAGGAATGCTTGAAGTTACATCAGCAGAAATGGATGAAGATAATTCGATGGAATTTTACATCAATGTTTCTGGTACATGTCCAGAATGGTCTGATGCTATTAAACAAGCAATTGAGACAGGAAAACTTGCACATGAAGAAGTCAAGAGATATGGATGGACTTGGAGCAGTGCAGGAGTAGATACTTTGACACGGTTACATGTGCTTATTAATTCTGAGTGGAAAATAAGGACAGGCTTGGAGGTATATTTCCAGGATAAGGAAAAAGATTATCTATTTGGCACAGTATATTTTAATATCCATGTTACAAATGATGTTGAATTAAAGGAAATTATTGTTGATGCAATCAGAAGCAGATTGTTTCAGTAAATCAGATAGACAGCAGAGAAGTATATACATATGGGAGAATGCTTGACCGTATTCTCCCTGTACATAAACAGGAGGATTATAGAAATGAAAGTAAAATATCCAGAATACAAAGAGTTAAAGAAAGTTTCGGCTTTTGACTGGTTAGCACAAACGAATATGAAGACACCAGAGCCAACACAGATAATTCGCATTGATATGTTTAACAAGCACAGAAATTTATGCCTTTCTAATGATATGCGGAAAACAATACTACAAATGGTAAAGGAACATGAGAAAAAAGATCTTTCCAACATAACCATTAATGCAGAGTTACAGAAAGTATTTGGTAAGAACGAGGAAACAAAGAAGTGGGAAACATATTATATTCTTGTTGTAACGATTGACCGCAATACTAAGAAAAAACAGAAAATAAAACTTGAAGCGCATAATGTAAAAGGTTCTGGACAGTTCTATCAACTTTTTAGGAAATATATGAATACGGAATTGTCAAAGATTCTTCTCAAGTAAAGGATGGAGGTGCAGCAGACAGTGGCTTACATAATGACAAATGGAATTTATTATATTTTCGTTCAAGGAAAATCTATTAAAAAAGTTTTAGATGTAGCAAAAGCAACAGTGTTTCAGAATTATGATGATGCAGTGGGAACTATATCTAATCATAAAGGGAAATGTAAAAGTTATCGGATATATGACGTAACGGATCTTGCATCTGCTGATTTTGATGAAATAAATCAACAAAAGCAACAAAAGAAACAACAAAAAAAACAATCAAGAAGAACGTACACACAGAAAGAGCGTTCAATCATTTACAAGAAAGATAATTGTAAATGCTATCTCTGCGGAAAAGAACTTTTGTATTCAGAAATGACATTAGATCATGTAATTCCGCTTGCAAAGGGTGGAAAAGACGGTATAGAGAATTTGCGATGTTGTTGCGCAAAATGTAATCAATGGAAAGCAGATAGCTACTCAGGTGATTTTGAGAATAAGATAAGCAACATATATATGCACCAGATGAATGATAAGATTGGAAACAAGTTCATATGGAGATTTGTAAAAAGATATTTGGATAAGCAAATGACAGAGTTATACAGTAGAGCATAGGGCTAAACAATTCATAGTATAATAGTAGGAATTAAAAGGTATAGATATCATGAATTAATTCATGCTAAACCAGTAGGAAATAAACTATTCCTTGTGATATTTGATAGTATTGCAGGGAATAGTTTACTACATATGGTGTTCGATAACTTTGGAATATTCAATAAACACAAGGGTATTACGGATTCATATGGTATATAGATATAAGATATTATGTAAACTTCGAGAATAGTCAGTAATAACAAGGGATTATAAGATAATTCATAGTAAAATAGCAGGAATAAATAAAGCGAAAAGACTACCTTCATTGAAAATGCAATGAAGAACGAAATTAAATACGAACTATTTTTTGTGATTTTGACATGGTGCAGGAAAATAGAAAAAGTGCTGAAAAGCCTTGATATATAAGGCTATCTGAGATTTTGGAGTTTATAAGAAATAGTTTGATAATCAAAGTAAATATTAGGAATTAGTGTTCGTGATTAAAATATTTTGTGTTATAGGAGAGTGAGACTGCACAATATATAGTATATATAGCGTAATTGGACACAATATATAGCATATAGAGCACAAACACAATACAATATATAGTATACCAGAAACAAATACAACACAACATACAGCACACAAAACACAAAACAAAACAAAACACCAACATCATACCTGCTGCAACATCAATAAATATACCATCCCCCGTTTTGGGGACGCTCAGAAATATTGTCACTGAGTGACAACTTTACGGCAAATTTGCCAGAATGTTAAACGGATCACAGTCATACTGGGCGAGGTTCTGGCAGACCCTACCCTAAGTAGGTAAGGTTCAGATGAACCTATCCTTATATATTCATAACTGATAGTATCGGTTAGTCTATCCAGAAAATCGCTATTACTGAAAAATATAGACCAATATATGAAAAACAGGCGAAAGAGAATCAAAGACTTGCTAGCGGTGGAGATTGTAAATCGGATGAATATAAAAGAGAAAATCAAGGTATGGTAAAATTACCAGACCTTGATAAGCAAATCAATCTTACAACATCTGAAAAATTAGCATCTATTGCCAATGTATCAGAGAAAACTTATCGCATGGGTACAAAGATTCTCAACTCAGACAACGAGAAACTAAAACAAGAAGTTCTTTCAGGTGAAAAGAGTATCAATGCAGGATATAAGGAATTGACTGGTAAGAAAGAGAATCAGTATATATAACCGATTCCCAAAAAGGAAACGCTCGTACAGTTTACAGAAATACTATAGTAGTCATTCTGTGAACAAATAATAATCATAGCATCCCCAAAAGAGAAGAATCTATATAGGAAACTATTAACCATCACACAACAGAACAGGAGAATACAAATCATGAGATTAATAAAAGATACCGTAAAATTAAGCAACAAAATCATCACCAGTAAATCATTATCCCACAATGCTGTATTGGCATATACAGGTTTACGAATGTTAATGCTTCGAGATTCCTATGTGAGATCAGGATTATCATATGATATATGCACTTCTTCAGGAGCTATTGCATATGAGTTAGGAATCCAGGAACCAGATAAATATATACTTGATGCAATCAGACAAGGCTTGATGGAGTTAGCAGAGAATCAGATGATTAATAGCACACCATGTGTAAATGATTATATTATTGATACATATAACTTATGCTTAGATATTACATTGTTCTTATCAGTGTAGGCGGTTACAGTGTAGAAGTAAGAAAAAAGCTTACTCACAAGTATGTTGGATCATTAGCACAGATTACTTGTGAAATGACTTGTCATAGATATAATCGGCTATTGGAAGCTATGAAATTCATTCAGAAGGATGATTCTTCTGATATGTGATTAAGGAAAAGTTGGAAAGCGAATTAAGGAATTAGAAAGATTGTACGGAATACAAAATGGTTCTACTTCATTTCAAGGTAATCAATATGAGGTGGTTACGAATAAATCAGAAGCACCAAAAAAGACACAGGAACAATTAGCAGCCCAAATGGGGATTTCTGTTGATACACTTCAGAATTATAAACTTCTTTCAGATATGATTCCGAAAGTTTTGGATTCCTTAAATCAAGAACAATTGGACATTTTATCAAGTACTGGAAACCACAATATAATAAGGAAAGGAAACCATCAATATGGAAAATAAAGAAAGAAAAACAATTATAATATTTACAGCATCAAAAGCAAGAGAATTATTAAGAGCAGGATTCCAGATTATTGACATCAAACCTGATCATAATGATCCTACAAAGAAACAATCAGTTTTCGTATTCAAATATGATTATCGAATTAATGATTTTATCTAATTCATTTCTGAAAAATTCCCCAAATAAAAAGAGAATATAAAAACATACAGATTAACGAGTGTCCGCTTTGCGTCCACTAACTATTTGAACTTGAAATTTAACAGGAACATTTCCATTTTAGACGGATTGAAACACACAGATTAAAGATACAGTACAGTGTGTTTCAACTAGTCTATTTTGGAAAGGGAACAGTGAAAAGAATCCTGTTTGATGCAAGAAAGCGTAAGCAAAAATGAGTAAATTAATTCAAAAAATGAATATTTTTTTGTTTTGTGTAAGCAAAATGAAAAAATTTCATTTTTTAAAAAGTGCGTTTGGAATGAGCGTAGCGAATGACATATGCACTTTTGCGTCAATCTGTATGCCCGAAATTGATTAGCCTAAAAGGAGACACAAAAAATGCTAAAATTAAACAAGGAATACACTTACAGAGAAATTTGCAATGAGTTAGGATGGAAGGTATTTACAGGTGGAGATTCCAAGAAAGCACAATTAAAGGAAATTGAATCCGCTTACAGATTTTTCCATCCAGAAAACAAGAAAACACATAAATCAAAGAAATCCTATATCTTTACTGAAATGATTCGAGAGACAGTACAGCCGTCTGTCAAATTTAACGGGGGCATCCGCAACACAAAGAACATTGATCCTACAATGGATTATATTCGTGCTATCTTCACAAGAAATAAATGTCTGGAACAGCCGTTCACTATGACAGAACTATTATGTGACGTGTTGGAATTGATGAACAGAGAGAGTTATGTGATGGCTTATAAAGATGAACCTGAGATGGATGCTTATTGTTTGAATCATTATATACAGAGTACCAAATTATTTAAGGATTATTCATCTCATCTGAAAAAGGTACTCAAGGATATTGTATTGAAATCCATAGAGGTTTTAGGAAAAAAAGATTTTGCTGAATATGAGGATGGATATATCTTTTACTATCAAATTTCTCAGCCGGAAGAAACCAAGAATATTATTGGAAGGATTTTTTCGGCTCAAGTAAATGCAGAAATTAAGGAAAATGAGACACTGCGTTGTAACGATCTGAATGACAAATATTTCCTCTCTAACAAAATGACAGGACGGCAGTTGCTCATGATGATATACCGCAGCAAAGAACTTATAGCAGAATTTGATAAAGAAAAAATCAATGCTCTTATGAAAGACGAGAATGTAATTAAAAAGTTAAACACAGAAATTGAGGAAATTTACACCAATGTCTATTACACGATTGACGATGGTAACCCTCTCCTGTCGTACTACAGAGCCGTATCTATCAATGCAATCGAAGACCTTATACTGGATGAATCTGAAATAAAATCTCTTGCAAAAAAGATATGCCACATTGTCATCAATAAAGGTCGCAAGACATTTTTTCAAAATAAAAATAACCAGAAATATTATGATACGTTTGAGGATGTACAAGATATGGTTGTTACGGAACATCTGTTGTTCCCGGAAGAACTGCGGGAAGGATTGGTCAACGAAAATGGTGACTATGATTTGGTTATTCTGGATAAGAATGGTAAACCTAAATTGCCCTAGAAAAAATATAATTTCTGTCGGTTTAGAAACGCATCAGACAACGGAAAATGCGACAAATTCGTTGTTTGAAACCGACTCCAGTTGTTTAGAAACATGAACGGAAGTAATGTTTAGTTTACTTCTATAGATAGAACGGAGGTCTTTTTTATAAGACTTCCGTTATTTTTATACATAAAAACCTGCTAACAAAAGTCAAGTACTTTTAAGCAGGTTTTTTTAATTATTTCC
>OOBR01000280.1_pt1 | contig 59117 bp, 39 predicted proteins | sample 1671281 | NCBI WGS metagenome assembly OOBR01 (sample SAMN06348140, study PRJEB24527) | human gut metagenome | biome: human gut; feature: ankylosing spondylitis patient; material: feces | host: Homo sapiens | place: China | collected 2015-10
TAGCAAGTGGGGAATGGTTCGACTCCATTCCTCATTTTTTCGTGCAGAAAATGCATAAATTATTATCCAGTTTAAAATACCAGGGAAAGGTGTTGCAGGAAGAATTTGGCAAGCTGCTTGGCGGAAAACGGACTTCTAAAGCGACAGCTCATTTGGAAGCACTGGAGGAATTACTGACAGAAAAAATTTATTTCTACATATTGCACAAAAGTTTGCGTCAGCTGGAAAATGTGTGAACAGCAACTAAAAAACAGGAAATATGTGGAATATATTTCCAACGCGTGTGCTATACTGAACTTAATTAACCAGAAGGAGAAGTTCTAGGCAGGTAGCAGACAAATTAATTAAGCCACTGACAGAAGCAAAATATTTAAATGCCGACAACGTAAGTAGATACCGCTGTATTATTCGTATCTTTTTCGAGCATTATGCACTGGCAATTTACCAGTTGATTCGTCCGGGCAATGCGAAATTTGTGACGGTTATGCCGTATCTGTGGAATGGAAAGAAGAAAGAATTGTTGGAACGTGAAGAGGAAGTAGAGCAGAGAGGGGCGGGATTGGACAGTAATGAATGAGAGTGAGCAACAAGTACTAGAGAAGATAAAAAAAGAATGCCTGACATATTTCCGCCAAAATTCAGTTTGGAAAAAAGTTCTGAAAGGGTTTCGCGATAAATACAGTTCTTATGGAAGATTCGGTGGCAAAGTAGTTCTGAAGAATCTGACATCACGGGATATTGAAGAACTGGAGGGATTCTTTGGCAAGTCTTTTCATGGACAGAAAAGTGTGACAGTGTCAGCAGAGAAATTCCAGCAGGCACTGAAAGAAAGCCGTTATAAAGATATCCCACCGAAATGTCTGTTGGAGGATTTTTTTGGAGAACCTTTGCTTGGAAAACAAGAGCAGAAACTTTTGAGAGAACAGGAAAAAGAGAAAATCTGGCAGAAGTTTTTAGAAGATTATAAGGAAACTGTGACAGAGATGACGGCGGAATTATTAAGGAATATCGTTAAAGACAGTGACAGTCAGGAACTTGCAGAATGGGACCGTGCGCTGCGGCTTGGTGCAGAAATCTATAATCATTTGCCATATCGCCAAAATGATAAATTGTATCTGGCTGTATTTGCATCCATGATGACAGGAAATCCGCATGCATTTGACAATGGAACTGTAGCAGGAAATTTCCTGTATCAGATGATACAGATGGATATGGAAATCAGAAAAATTAAGATAGAGTCCTCGGAGATATTTCCGGCTTATAAGCGTCAGAAAAGTTATCTGACTGCCGGAATTATGTTGGATGATATATCAAATTACGCGATGTTGTATCAGGTAGAGGCAGTTAAAAAAGACGGAAGTTTTCATAAAGGCATGGAGGGGTTTGCGAGCGAGCAGCATATCGTACAGGTTCCGCTTGCGGTGATTACGGAGTGGGAGTCACTTTATTGCCCACAAGATGAGATATACATTGTGGAGAATCCGTCTGTTTTTGCGGTATTGTGTGGGAAAGAGAAAGCAGGGAACGTAAGAAGAGCATATATGTGTATGAATGGACAGCCAAGACTGGCGGGGCTGATGGTGTTGGATCTATTTGCAAAGTCGGGAATCCGAATATATTATGCGGGAGATCTCGATCCGGAAGGACTACTGATCGCACAGAAATTATCACAGTATTATAAAGGAGAATTTCATTACTGGCATATGGAAACGGCGGATTATGAGAAGTGCAGATCAGAGAAAGTGATATCGCCGAAGCGGATGAAGATACTGGAGCGGATTACGGATGAGAGATTAAATCCGGTGTTGGAAAAGATTGAAGAGCATGGGACTGCCGGGTATCAGGAGATGTTGGTGGAGGAGATGAAGGGAGAGACCAGGAGGTTTATGGAGCAGTATGGGGAGTAGGAAATGTGTGAACTTCCAGTAATTCTTCCACCTAAAGAAAAAAGAACGAAATAAAATCATAAGAAATCCCGGTTTTCTGCGGTTTTCCATTGCAGATAGCCGGGCCAAACTATATGACTGTACCGGCGGCAATAAAAGAGCTGGAAAAAATAGAATTATTTTGAGTTACAGATATAGCACCACTCGATTTAGGCGGAAAAAACTGGAAGTTCACACTTCAGTCCGGTCGGATATAAAAACGATAATTGAGAATTAAATATATCATTTCATTCCAAATAACTGCATTTCGTTCTTTTTAAAGGAAATGCGGTTATTTTTATGATAAAATTATAATTTAATATAGGGAAAATTGTGAAATTTAGAGCTTATTTGAAAAAGGGGGATGAAATATTGGAAAAAAGAAATAACAGACTGCTGAATGCGAAGTTGAATAAATACATCATTCCGGGGATTATGATGTCGCTGGCGCTTCAGCTGGGAAATATCGTTGATACGATCTTTGTAAGTAACTTAATAGGTGTGGAGGCAATGTCCGCAGTTACGATGAGTCTGCCGGTTGAGACAGTTGTTCAGCTTGTAGGTTACTGCCTTGGAATTGGAGGCTCGATAGCGGCAGGGATTATGCTTGGGAAGCGTGACAAAGAAGGAGCTTCCAAATTATTTTCGGCTACTTTTATAGTGACACTTCTTGTGGGAATCATTTTTTCAGTCAGTGCATTGTTTACCGCGGAACCGATTGCAAGGCTGCTTGTATCGGGCGAGGGTAATCTGATGCATTATACAAGAGATTATATTCGCGTAAGTATGCTTGGTGCACCGGTGATTGGAATCGGATTGATGATGGTAAGCTATCTTGGCGCAGAGAATCATCCGGAACTCTCATCTGCATATCTGATAGCTGCAAATGTGATAAATCTTGTGCTTGATTACATATTCCTCAGGTTTACTCCGCTGGGAATTGCAGGTGCGTCTTTATCAACGGTACTCGGATTTCTGGCTGCGATGGTGATCTTTATATTTTATATTCGTTCAGATAAGCGAAATCTCAGTCTTTTTTTTCTAAAAGCCAGAGATTTCGTGATAATAAAAGAAGCAGTTGTTACGGGCATACCGATGCTGATTTTTATGGCGGCAAATTTTGTAAAAGCGCTTGGACTTAATACAATAATCATGAATCTTATCGGTGAGGACGGAATGGCGGTATTTACAGTCTGCGATAATGTGCTTCTGATCGTTGAGATGCTTACCGGAGGAATTATCGGTGTTATTCCGAATGTTGCAGGTATTCTCTTTGGTGAGAAAGATTATGTGGGTATCCGGGTTCTTTGCAAAAAAATGCTGAAATACAGCTACATGGTTCTGGCAGTTGTATTTATATGTGTGATGGTATTTACTGAACAGATCACGATTTTGTTTGGAAGCAGCGGTGGTGAACTGGGAAGACAGATGGTAGATTCACTTCGTATATTTGCCTTATGTGTGGTGCCGTATCTCTGGAATAAATTTATGGTAAGCTATTATGAATCCATTGAAGAGACGGCAATCGCAAGTTTTGTTACATTTCTTCAGAATGCAATCGTGGTTCTGCCTGCAACACTGGCAGGAATTCTTATCTGGAGACAGATAGACGGAATCGGTATAGACGGAATCGCTGTTGGTTTTGTCGTTACTGAGGTAGTGACAGCTATCGCAGCATATGTTTTCCGGAAAATAAAACATAAAGGTTCTACATTCTATATTGTTCCGGATAAAAATCCGGGAATCAACCTTGACTTTTCAATTAAAAGTACAATGGATGAAGCACAGGATGTCAATAAAAAGATCATAGAGTTCTGCCGGGAAAATAATATATCGGCAAAGAAAGCAAATCTTGCGGCTGTATGTGCGGAAGAGATGACAGTAAATATCATTAAGTTTGGAGGAAAAACTTCTAACTGGATCGATATCAATCTCTGTATTGAAGATGATACCTGCAACCTGAGAATCAGGGACAACGGAGTGAATTTCAATCCTCTGGAGTACAGCTATGACAGTGAAGATTTTGATATTCATGGAATAGAGCTTGTGAAGAAGATTTCAACATCGATGAACTATATCCGTGCGATTGATATGAATAATACAGTAATATCTTTTTAGCAGGAAACAATATGCCGACAAGATTATTCAGGAAATCAATTTGTTGGTACGATAGGCTGATAAGATAAGAAAAACAAAAATCAGCAAAAGACTACTGTTTATGCAGTGAATAGAAACAGTAAGTGTAAGAGAAAAATGAAGGTACTGAACAGTTATAAACGAAGATTATTGCAGGAGGTGCAAGGAAATGTCCGTAATTAATGAGAAAAGTAATTTCACATTTGAGTTTCAGCCGGTAACAAAACTCTTTGAAGAACAGGTACGTCTTCATCCGGACAAGTGTGCGGTTGTTACGAGTAAGGAAAGCTTCACATATTCTGAATTAAATGAAAGGGCAAACAAAGTTGCCAATTCACTGATTGAAAATGGTGTAAGACGTGAAGTGATTGTAGGTGTTGTACTTGAACGCTGCTGCGACTTTTATGCAGTGAGACAGGGTATTTTAAAAGCCGGAGGAGCATTTGCCGTTGCTGCGCCGGAATATCCGGATGACAGAATCGAGTATATTTTTGAAGATGCGGGAGTACCGCTTATTATCACAACGAAAGAAATTGCAGATGAACGTAAGGAATTGTTTACAAAGCTCAAATGCAGAGTACTTTTGCTGGAAGAGCTGCTTGAAAATGAAAATACAGCAAATCCGGATACAGAGATCGGAGAGCATGATCTTTGCTATTGTATCTATACATCAGGGTCGACAGGAAAGCCGAAAGGTGTTATGATCGAGCACATTAATCTGGCAAACTTTGTAAATCCGAATCCGAAAAACGCAGAGATTTTTGGTTTTGCAGACAAAGGAAAGGTTTCTCTTTCCATGGCGGCAATGACATTTGATGTGTCCGTCATGGAGGAATTTGTTCCTCTTATCAATGGACTTACTGCTGTTATCGCAAGTGATGATGAGATTAATAATCCGATGATGCTTGGTGATTTAATCGTAAAAAATAAAGTTGATATCATGACGTCAACACCTACCTATGTATCAAATATTATCGATATCCCACAGCTTAAAGAAGCAATGGCTCAGATCAAAGTTTTTGATCTGGGAGCAGAAGCTTTTCCACCGGCGTTGTATGATAAGATCCGCACCGTAAATCCGGATGTTTATATTATGAATGGTTATGGCCCGACAGAGACAACGATCAGCTGTACGATGAAGGTTATCACAGACAGTAAAAACATTACGATCGGTGTTCCAAATGGTAATGTTAAGGTATACATTGTCGATAAGGAAAACAAGATTCTGCCTGATGGAGAGACGGGAGAGCTTGTTGTTGCGGGTATGGAGTAGGCAGGGGATATATGAATCTTCCTGAAAAGACTGCTGACGTATTTATTGAACTTAACGGTGAGAGAGCATATAAAACAGGTGACCTGGCGAAGATCAATGCAGACGGCGAAATAGAGTTTTTCGGAAGAATGGACAATCAGATCAAGCTTCGCGGATTGAGAATTGAGCTTGGTGAGATTGAAGAAGTGATCAACAGCTTTGAGGGAATTATCACAAGCATTACAATTCCTGTTGATAACAAATATCTTTGCTGTTATTTTATTGCAGACAGAAGTATTGATACAGATGAGCTTTCAGATTATGCGGCGGGCTCACTTGCACATTATATGGTTCCGGATGTTTTTATCCAGCTGGAAAAAATGCCGATGACTCAGAATGGTAAGATTGATAAGAAGGCATTGCCGAAGCCGGTTTCCGAGCCGAAAAATCTGAAAGAACCACAGACACAGATGCAGAAGAAGATTTTTGAAATTGTTGCCGGGGTTGTCGGAAATGATTTCTTTGGAATTGATACAAGCCTTTATAAGGCCGGACTTTCTTCTATAAGTGCGATGAAACTTTGCATTCTGATTTCAGATGAATTTGGGGTTACTGTAAAAACGGGTGATATTCACGAGAACAATACAGTTGAGAAACTGGAAAAATATATCGCGCTTGCACCTAAGATCAGGACTTATGAAAAGAGAGATGTTTATCCACTTACAGGTTCACAAAAGGGAATCTTTGCAGAGTGTATCAAAAATCCTGAGAGTACCATATATAATATCCCGTTCTTATTTGAGCTTGATAACTCTGTAGATGTACAGAAGTTATCGGCAGCAGTTACGGCGATGGTGAATGCACATTCGTATCTGCTCACAAAAGTGTACCTCAATGACGATGGTGAGATGGTGCAGTGCCCTTGCGAAAAAGAGTTTGTACCTGAGATTATTGAAACAACAAATGATAAATTTGAGACTGTAAAGAATGAACTTGTGCGTCCGTTTAAGCTGGAGAAAGGACATCTGTTCCGTGCGGAAATTTATCTTACAGAAGATAAAAAGTACCTTTTTACGGATTTCCATCATATCATTGCTGACGGCAATTCCTATGACATCATTTTTGCAAATATCAACAGAGCATGCATGGGTGAAAAACTCGAAAAAGAATCTTATACGGGATTTGATGCGGCACTTGATGAAGAGCAGCAGATGAAAGAAGGAAAATATAAGAAAGCTGAGAAATATTATGACAGTATTTTCGAAGGAATTGAGACAGAATCACTTCCACTTCCTGACAAGTCCGGTGAAGTTCCTGAAAAAGGATATACATCCAGAAATATAAAGATTTCCGAAGATAAGATCCTTTCCTGCTGTGAAAAACTGGGAGTTACTCCGAATGTTTTATTTACAGGTGTGTTTGGCATTCTTGCGACCAAGTATTCAAACGCAGACGACAGTCTTTTTGCAACTATTTATAATGGAAGAAATGATTCAAGACTTGAAAATACAGTCTGCATGCTTGTAAAAACACTTCCGGTTTACTGTGTGTTTGACAGCAAAACTACCCTACAGACTTACATGACAGAGCTTTCCGAACAGCTGATGTCATCCATGGCAAATGACATTTTCCCATTCTCTGATATCTGTGCAAAATACGGATTTAACTCAGATCTTGTTTTCGCATATCAGGCAGAACTTGAGGATGATTATCCGATCGGAGATACGATGGCAAAAGGAGAAGACCTCTCCCTTGATATGGCAAAAATGCCGCTGCTTATTCAAGTAAGAGATTATAACAATGAATATGTGCTTACCGCAGAATACCGAAGTGATATGTACAGCGAAGCTTTTGTTAATGGTATGCTTGAAGCATATGAGGCTGCGATGAAATCTATGCTTAAAGCGAAGTATGTTTCAGAAGTATCTGTTCTTTCCCGGAATGCAGCAGATGAGATTGCAGAGTTTAATCATACAGAATGTGATTATGACAGAAGCAAAACAATTTCTGATATGTTTGATGAGATTGTACAGGCAGTGCCAGATCAGATTGCTGTAGTATATAAGGACAGAAAATATACATATAAAGAAATTGATAAACTCAGCGACAGACTTGGAAAATATATTTTATCCCTTGGAATTGACAGGGAAGAGGTTGTATCAATTCTGATTCCGCGTTGTGAGTATATGGCAATCGCACCGCTGGGTGTAATCAAGGCCGGAGCAGCATATCAGCCGCTTGACCCGACGTATCCGAAAGACAGACTGATGTACATGTTAGAGGATTCCTCTGCGAAACTTCTCATTGCTGACAGAGAACTCCTGCCGTTAGTGGACGGATATAAAGGAAAAATCCTGTTTACGGATGAAATTGTGCAGTTAGAAGACACCATGCAGCTGGAAGATACAGATATCCAGCTGAGGAAACCGTCTCTGCATGACTTATTTATTCTGCTTTATACATCCGGCTCAACGGGCGTCCCGAAGGGATGTATGCTTGAATATGGAAACATTACTGCTTTCTGCCATTGGTTTAAGAAATATTACGAAATTGGTTTTGATTCCAAAATAGCTGCATATGCTTCATTTGGATTTGATGCGTCTATGATGGATGTTTATGGTGCGATCGTGAATGGAGCCGAACTTCATATCATTCCGGAAGAGATCCGGCTTGACTTTATCGGACTCAATAATTATTTTGAAGAAAATGGTATTACGAATGCATTTATGACAACCCAGGTTGGAAGACAGTTTGCACTGGAGATGGACTGCAAGAGTCTGAAGACTCTTTCTATCGGTGGTGAAAAGCTTGTTCCATGTGAACCGCCGAAGAATTTTAAATTGTTCAATGCTTATGGACCTACGGAGAATACAATCTTTACGACAGTATTTGAGATTGATAAATATTATAATAATGTTCCGATAGGAAAGGCACTCGATAATGTCAGACTTTACGTGGCAGATAAGTTTGGACATATGCTTCCGTACGGTGCCTGCGGCGAATTGATGATAGCAGGCTGGCAGGTTTCCAGAGGATATCTCAATAAGCCGGAGAAAACCGCCGAAGTATACACCAGAAATATTTATGATGATACTGAAGGATATGAAGTATTGTATCATTCCGGTGACGTTGTGAGATATCTTCCGGATGGAAATATCCAGATCATAGGCAGAAAGGATTCCCAGGTTAAGATCAGAGGATTCAGAATCGAACTTTCAGAAGTGGAAGAGGTCATCAGAAGATATAAAGGAATCAAAGATGCGACAGTTGTTGCGTTTGATGAGACATCTGGTGGAAAATATATTGCTGCATATGTGGTATCTGATGAGAAAGTGGATATACATTCATTAAATGATTTCATCAGAGAAACAAAGCCGCCGTATATGGTTCCGGCTGTAACCATGCAGATTGATAAGATTCCGTTGAATCAGAACCAGAAAGTCAATAAGAAAGAGCTTCCAAAGCCGGAAAGAAAAGCCGCAGAAATCATTAAGCCGCAGAATGACGTTCAGCAGAAATTATTTGACTGTATTTCAGAAGTACTTGGATATACGGAATTTGGAATTACAACTGATATTTATGATGCGGGACTTACATCAATCACTGCGATCAGGCTGAACATTCTTATTTCAAAAGCTTTTGATATCGTGATCAAGACATCAGATATCAAAAACAATCCTACGATCCAGGCTCTGGAGAGCTTTGTTAAAACTGCAGGAAAAGAAACAAAGAGAGAGATTCAGGAGGTTTACCCGCTTACCAATACGCAGGAAGGTATCTTTATTGAATGTACTGCAAATATGGGAACAACCATTTACAACATTCCGTATCTGCTGAAACTTGACAAACGGGTTGATCTTGAGAGACTTGCTTGCGCAATCGACAGTACGGTTAAAGCACATTCCTACCTTAAAACACGTCTGTTCATGGATGAAAACGGAGATGTTCTTCAGAGACGTAATGATGATTTGCCATGCAGAACACAGATTTTTAATGGAATGAACCGGGAGACTCTGGTTCGCCCATATATGTTGTTTAATGAGCAGCTTTTCAGATTTGAGATTTACAGAACCTGCGATGGAAATTATCTGTTCCTGGATATTCACCATATCGTTGCAGACGGCACATCTCTCGCTATCATAATCAATGATATTAACAGAGCATATGCCGGAGAAAAACTTGAGGCAGAGGAGTATACTTCGTATGATCTTGCGCTTGATAACAGAGATGCGCTTAAGAGTGATGTTTATAAGAATGCTGAGAATTACTATAAATCAGTATTTGAGAACGCCGGAGGAAGTATAAGCTTCTACCCGGACAAAAATGGTTCAGTTCCGACGGCGGAAACTTACCGTAAAGAGATATCAGGGATATCTGTGCAGAGTGTAAAGGATTTCTGTAAGAAGAATAAGATTACGGAAAATGTATTTTTCATTTCTGTTTTCGGACTTACGCTTGGAAAATATAATTTCAGAAAAGATGCTGTGTTTACGACGATCTATCATGGAAGAAATGACTCAAGACTTTCAGAAACAGTAGGTATGCTTGTAAAAACACTTCCTGTTTACTGCGATTTTTCAGGCAGTGCAAAAGAGTGTCTGACAGGCGTTCAGCAGCAGCTTATCGATTCTATGAATAATGATATTTATCCGTTCTCACAGATAAGCCGTGAATTTAATATAAAAGCGGATGCAATGGTTATTTATCAGGGAGACAGCTTTGAGTTCGATACGATCGGCGGCGAGTTTGCTTCGGAAGAACCGGTTCAGCTGAATGCAGCGAAAGCACCTGTTTCCGTAAGTATTTCCATTCAAAGAAATAAATTCGTCTTTGATATCGAGTACAGAGGCGATAAGTATAATGAAGAGACGATGAAATATCTTGCAGATAATCTGGAGATTGCAGCGGAGGGTATTCTTGGCGAATCTGAACCATCAGACATCAGACTTATGTTTGAGGAACAGACAGAAATGGAGAATGATCCTGATCATGCCGGAAAGACTTTCGTGGATCTGTTCAGAGAAGCAGTGGAAAAATATCCGGACAGACCTGCCATAAAAGATGAATCTGGTGAGATCACTTACAGAGAACTTGACCAAATGTCCGATTACATTGCACAGAATCTTACGGAAGATGGATTTGGCAGGGAAAAAGCTGCCGGTATCCTGTGTGGAAGAACAAGAGAATTTGCTGTCGCATATGTCGGTGTTATGAAGGCCGGTGGAGCGTATGTTCCGCTTGATCCGGAGTATCCGCAGAGCAGAATTGAATATATGCTGAAGGATTCGGGAGCAGATAATCTGCTTGTGGTCAGCCAGTATAGAGATCTTGTGGATTTTTACGATAAAAATGTGATAAGTATTGATGATGTTGCTGAAAAATCAAAGAATTTCCAGCTTTCTGTAAAACTCACAGCTCCAAAGCCGGAGAATCTGGCATATATGATCTATACTTCCGGTTCGACCGGAAAACCGAAAGGTGTTATGCTTGAACACAGAAATCTTCTGAATCTGATTGAATATGTTGTGGCATCAAGAAAAATGACACCGGATTTTGTAGTTGCTGAATTTGCAAGTTTTTGTTTTGACGCATCAGTGATAGATTTGTTTGCACCGCTTACTGCAGGAGCATCCGTATATATCCTGCCGGAGAGTATAAGAAAAGATGCAATCGCAGTTGGTAAATTTATAAAAGACGAAAAAATTACTACTGCAACTTTCCCGACACAGATGGGTGAGCTGGTTGCAGAACTGCTGGAGGATGCTCCGAATCTTAAATTTGTCACCCTTGGCGGTGAGAAATTTAAGCATTACCGTAACCGTACCTATCAAATGATCAATGGTTATGGACCGACAGAAAATACTGTATCATCAACAGAATTCCGGGTTGACAGACAGTATGAGAATATACCGATTGGAAAATCTCAGAGGAATGTCAGAAGTTATATTGTGGATAAAGATTTAAACAGACTTCCGGTGGGAGAAGCAGGTGAACTGTGTCATGCAGGAAGACAGATTGCAAGAGGCTATCATAATCTTCCGGAAAAAACGGCTTCCGTATTTGTGGAGAATCCGTTCTCTGTATGCGAAGAGGACAGACGCCTTTACAGAACCGGAGATATGGTCCGTATGAAAGGTGACGGAAATATTGAGTACATTGGCAGAATTGATTCACAGGTAAAGATAAGAGGATATCGTGTTGAACTTGGAGAAATTGAAGGTGCTGTCCTTAAACATGAGCTTGTAAAAGAGTCTGCAGTTACAGTCATCGAAAAAGGTGGAAATAAATATATAACGGCTTATTATACAGGTGAAAGTATTCCGGACGATGAGCTTAAAGCATTCCTGGAACCACTGCTTCCTGATTATATGATGCCATCATTCTTTGTTTACCTGGATAAACTGCCTGTCACTCCGGGTGGTAAGATTGATAAAAAAGCACTTCCGTTACCTGAAGTAAAGACCGAGAGAACAGGATATGTGGCACCTGTTACTTCTGTCCAGACAGAACTCTGTGCGATATTTGAGAAAGCACTGGGAATTGAAAACGTAGGAATAGATGATAACTTCTTTGAACTGGGAGGTTCTTCACTTATTGCTTCAAAGGTTGCAATCATGTGCCTCTCAAAGAATATTTCAATCGTGTATGCAGATATTTTTAAACATCCTACGATTCGCGCACTTTCAGCAATCGTCGATGATGACGGGGCAGCTGAAGCTGTACAGAGTGACAATGAATTTTCAAAATATAATTACAACAAAATACAGAGTGTTATCAGCGGAAATGTGGAAGAGAATGTTGACAGAATAACGAAAGAAAACCTCGGAGACATCATGATCACAGGCGCGACAGGTTTCCTTGGAATACATGTTCTGAAAGCATATCTGGATAATTATGATGGCAAAGCTTACTGCCTTGTACGTAAAGGTGCATATGAATCATCGGAGAAGAGAATGATGAATATGCTGATGTACTATTTCGACAATCCATATCGGGAAATGTTCAAAGAGCGTATTGTTTGCGTGGATGGCGATATTACATCAAAAGAAGAAGTGAATGGATTTTCTGCGTATAAATTTAATACGATCATTAACTGTGCAGCCTGCGTAAAGCATTTTGCGGCAGGTGATGTCCTGGAGAAAATAAACGTGCATGGCGTAGAAAATCTCGTTGATTTCTGCAAAAATAATGGACGCAGACTGATTCAGATTTCTACAGTTTCCGTTGCAGGTGAAGGTTCAAATGGTGTTCCGCCGATGTCCAGACTTTTTGGTGAAAATGATCTGTATATTGGACAGAGTATTACGAATGAATATATCCGTACGAAGTTCCTCGCCGAGAGAGTAGTACTTGAAGCTGTCGCAGACGGACTTGATGGAAAGATTATGCGTGTGGGAAATCTTATGAGCAGAGATTCTGATGGTGAGTTCCAGATTAACTTTATTACCAACGGATTCCTGCGCAGTCTGAGAGGATATAAGGCTGTAGGCAAGTTCCCGATCGGAGGTATGCATGAAGTCGCAGAATTTTCTCCTATTGACTCCACTGCCCTTGCAGTTCTGAAGCTTGCGCAGACAGACAGGAGATTTACTGTATTTCATGCCTGCAACAGCCATCATATTTACATGGCAGATCTGATCTATGCAATGCGCGATTATGGATTTAAGATTGATATTGTAAGAGATGAGGATTTCGAGGCAACTGTAAAAGAGTTTGCGAAGAATAATAAAGATTCTGAAGCCGTTTCGGGACTCATTGCGTATACTTCACATAATGAAAATGAAATCTATACATTGGATTACAGTAACCGATTTACGGCACAGGTTCTTTACCGACTTGATTATAAATGGCCTGTTACGGATGATAAATATCTTGAAAGTGCGATAGCAGCACTTGACAGACTTACGTTCTTTGATTAAATTGGATAAAAAAGGAGGTACATTTCATGGAAATCGTAAAGAAAACAGAAGGAAATAAAGCAACGCTGGAGATCAGCGGATGGCTTGATACACAGACAGCACCTCAGTTACAGGAGGAACTTTCAGAACTTGAGGATAGCATTACAAGCCTCGTGTTTGACTTTGCAAAGCTTGAATATATTTCTTCAGCAGGACTGCGTCAGGTAATCGTTGCATATAAGAAGATGATGGGTAAGGATGGATTTAAGATTATAAATGTTTCGGATGAAGTATTTGATATTTTCAGACTTACCGGATTTGACCAGCAGATAGAAATCGAGAGATAAGATATAAGGATTGCTGATGTTTATATAACGTTATTCTACGAGATATTCAGGTAATGTAGTGTATTGCTGAGGACTGAGTGGTCAGCAATTTGATTTATGGATGATATAAAATGAAATTATACAGAATCAATATCAGGAATTTTAATGATCCGTTGCAGGATAAAAAGCTTCTCGAACTGGTTGACGAGAGGCGAAGAAAAAAGGTCATCAGGTATCTTCAGCCTGATGACCGGAAGAGAAGTCTTGGAGCAGGTATCATCATCAGGAAAATTCTTAATGAAAATGGATTTTCAGAAAATGATCTGAAGTATTCCGAAAATGAAAAACCATTTGTGGACAACCTCTTTTTTAATGTGTCACATGCAGGGGATTATGTAGTCGGTGTATTATCAGACTGCGAAGTCGGATGTGACATTGAAAAGAACAGTAAAGCGCCACTTGAGGTAGCAGAACATTATTTCTACTCCACAGAACTTGAATATATAAGATCTGCGGATGACAAAAACAGAGCATTCTTTACACTCTGGACATTAAAAGAAAGCTACATGAAGATGACTGGAAAAGGAATGAGCCTTGCACTGGACTCGTTTGAAGTAATTCCGACAGAGAATGGATTTATCCTCGGAAAATCTTCAGAGAAAAACTGTTTTTTTAAGACTCTGGAATTCGATGGATATATTTTTTCCGTCAGTAATGAAATGGAGTTTGCTCTTGACGAAGAGAAGTTCTGCGATATTCTGTAATGGAATAAATTTTATATGAGCTACCGGGAAAGAGAAAACGGTAGCAATTGGAAATGTGACGTCTGCAAATTGTGGACGTCATGTTACTGTTCGCGGGATAGTGGCGTGGAACAGTAACAACAGTAACGAAAGAGTTTCCCCGATTTCATATTAACTCTTGAAAGAATATGCAGAATAAGGTAAAATTAAGAAGCCAAAATACATTTTATATCATGTATGATTTTTTTATAACTTAGGATATTTTGCATAATTAAAATTGTGAGGTTACGAGGCCTAAATTGTAGAAAACTCTGACAGGAAACGAGAGTATACATCTGGCCGGTTATTTTAAGATACATTAGAAGAACAAACAGATCGTCAATGAATTTTAAGCATCTCCGGCAGACATATCCGGAGATGTTTTGCTGTTGCCGGAAACGGAATGAACAGTAATGTTTGGCTTTTCGGTCTGAAGGGAGCAATAGAGAAGTATGATAAAAGATTCTGACAATGTAAAACTGCTGGAACCGGGAAAAACGCCAGCAAAGAGAAAGATTCTGGTCGTAGAGGACAATGAACTGAATCGTGAAATTCTTTCTTCTTTTCTGGAAGAGAGATTTGAAGTTCTTCTTGCGGAGAATGGGGAAGAAGGACTTAAGATTCTCAGGGAATATTACAGAGAATTATCTGTAGTATTACTTGACATCTGCATGCCGGTGTGTGATGGATTTGAATTTCTTAGACGGAGAAATACGGATAAAGTGTTATCAACGATACCGGTTATTGTTATGACCGGAAGTAATTCGAAGGATGCGGAGATTCAGTGTCTGGATCTGGGTGCGGTTGATTTTATTCCGAAACCTTATAATTTTAAAATTGTAATGGGCAGAATCAACAGTGTAATAAAGTTAAGAGAGTCTGTGCTGACACTTACAGCGGTAGAACATGACGAACTTACCGGAATTTATACCAGACAGGCATTCTTCTATCATGCCAAAGTACTTCTAAAGGCTAAGGCGGAGGAGAAATTTCATCTGGTAGTTGCCGACATCAGAGATTTTAAACTGATTAACAGCAGTTATGGAGATAAGATCGGGGATCAGGTTCTGTGTTATCTGGCCCGGACATATGCAAAGATGATGCCGCATGGTCTGATATCCAGATATGGAAGTGATCAGTTTGTATGCCTTGCTTATGGGGATATGGATCTGTCGTTAGATATAATGAAGAGGGTGACAGAAGAAATTGCGGAGAATGCTCCGATTCCGAATCTTATGGTTAAGTACGGAATTTATGAAGATATTGATATTTCGTTACCGGTTTCCGTAATCTGTGACAGAGGATTTATGGCAATCCGCAGTATTCGTGATAATTATGAGAACAGTATTGCATATTATACGAAAGAGTTAAACCAGAAACAGATGTTTGACAGAAAGCTGGAGAACCGATTTGACAGTGCGATTCGTGATAAAGAGTTTGCAGCATATTTCCAGCCGAAATATGATGCAAAAACAGAGAAAATTGTAGGAGCAGAGTCTCTGGTACGCTGGATCAATCCGGATGGCTCTATGGTAATGCCGGGGGATTTTATTCCGCTATATGAGAGGGATGGCCTGATCGTAAAACTGGATGAATATATATTCAGATATGTATGTGAATTTCAGCGAGAACTTATAGAGAAAGGACAGAAACTGGTTCCAATCTCGGTAAATCTGTCACGTGTAAGTATTCATCATACAGGCGTTGTAGACCGTTATGTTGACATCGTAAAAGAAACGGGAATTCCATTTTCCTGTGTGCCGATCGAACTGACAGAGACGGCTACATTGAATAATGTGAAGATCAGAGACTTTACAGAGAGACTGGTAAATGCTGGATTTGCATTGCACATGGATGACTTTGGCTCCGGGTATTCTTCTCTGATCACATTAAGTGAACTGCCATTTAATACATTGAAGATCGATAAGAGTCTGATAGACTGTATCGGGCAAGATAAGGGAAGAATGATCGTGCAGCAGATAACAATTCTTGCACATGGACTTGGCATGAATGTGATTGCCGAAGGTGTGGAGAGCGCGGATCAGGTAGAACTTCTGAGAGAAATGGGCTGTGATGATATCCAGGGATTTTATTATTCCAGACCATCGCCGAGAGCTGAATTTGTGCAGAAGCTCTGCGAAGCATAATTAAATTAAAAGAAGATAGGAAGACCATCATACAGAATCTTGTGGGGATTGTATGATGGTTTTTATATTATAGAAAACTATTGAATAACATTCCTATGACATAAAAAGCGGGAAATCATCCAGATCAGAATGATTTCCCGTAGATATTTTCTGTAAAAGTATAAAACTACAAATCAGATGTTTAACAGATCGCTGTATACTTTCAGTGCTCCGTCAGTGTCGTGTGCGAGAACACGTTTGGCAAGGACTTTACCAAGCTGTACACCTTCCTGGTCGAAGCTGTTTAAGTTCCATACGAATCCCTGGAACATGATCTTGTTCTCGAAGTGAGCAAGTAATGCACCGAGAGAAGCCGGTGTCAGTTCTTCACCTACGATGATACTGGAAGGACGACCGCCCTTGAAGTTCTTGTTGAGGTTCTCGTCTTCTTTACCGCATGCAAATGCTACGATCTGAGCTGCAACGTTAGCGCAGAGTTTCTGCTGGCTTGTGCTGTTCTCGATATCAACATCTACACCAAGCTGGCTCTTCTTAAAGCCGATGAACTGAAGCGGAACGATATCAGTTCCCTGATGTAATAACTGATAGAAGGAATGCTGTCCGTTTGTACCTGGCTCACCGAAGATAACCGGTCCTGTCACATAGTTTACAGGTTCACCGAAACGGTTTACAGATTTACCGTTGGACTCCATATCACACTGCTGTAAGTGTGCAGGGAAACGGCTTAATGCCTGAGAGTATGGAAGAACTGCTGTAGCAGGATATCCCTGTACGTTTCTCTCATAAACACCGATCAGGGCGTCAAGCATATCCGGGTTCTCAAGGATGTTCTTGTTTGTAGCAAGCTTGTCCTCAGCAGCAGCTCCGTCAAGGATCTGTGCAAATACTTCAGGACCGAATGCAAGGGAAAGGATTGCTCCACCTACACCGGAAACAGAAGAGTAACGTCCGCCGATATAGTCATCCATAAAGATTGCTGTCAGATAATCTTCGCTCTTAGCCAGAGGAGAAGTCTCACTTGTTACAGCAAGCATATGTCTGGAAGGATTTAATCCTGCTTTAATGAGAGCATTCTTTACAAATGCTTCGTTTGTTAATGTCTCAAGAGTTGTACCGGACTTGGATACAACGATGAAAAGAGAATGAGCAAGGTCTACGGAAGCAAGAACAGCAGCTGCATCATCAGGGTCTACGTTGCTGATGAATTTCGCTTCCATCTTGAATGTGTTGTTTGCTTTTGCCCAGTTCTCAAGAGCGATATATAATGCACGAGGACCTAAGTCGCTTCCACCGATACCGATCTGTACTACGGTTGTGAATTTCTCGCCGTTTTCATTTGTGATCTCACCTGCGTGAACTTTGTTTGCAAAGTCTGCCGCTTTCTTCTGCTGTGCAACGTAGAATTCACGTTTGTCAACACCGTCTACAACTACAGCTTCACCAAGCTGGGTACGTGCAAGGTGATGAAGAACCATACGTTTCTCTCCTGTATTGATTACAGCGCCGTTGTATAATTCCTGGAATTTGTCGATAAGTTCGGCCTCATCTGCAAGTTTTGCAAGTGCGTCAAGAACTGTCTCATCCACCTGTTTTGCAGCATAATTGTAAGTTAAACCGGCTGCCATTGGTGTGCTGTATTTCACTACACGTTCTGCACCCTTCTCACCTGCCATAGCGTCAGCGATATTTACGTGACCTTTCAGTTCGGCAAGTTTGCTGTAAGAAGCAAGGGTATCCAGATTTTTCCATGTTGCCATAATAATATTCCTCCTTTAAATGACTGCCTCCATACGGTGACAGTTGTCTAATGCAATTATACTTAATAATTGTTTTAATTTCAATGCAAGGATGCATGGAATTTAAGGATATTTTGCAGGTATCTTGTTTATTTTTCATAAATAAGTTGCTTTACGACAGGGAAAAGCCGTATAATGAAGGGGTAGCAATACATTAATGAAAGGAAACAGATCAACATGGAGTTTTGGGACATTTATGATAAAGACAAGAAACCGACCGGACGCACAATGAAGAGAAATGACTGGTGCTTAAAGGATGGAGAATATCATCTGACAGTTCTGGGTGTGGTTGCAAGACCGGATGGAACTTTCCTTATAACAAAACGCGTAATGACGAAAGCATGGGCACCAGGCTGGTGGGAAGTATCCGGCGGAGCTGCTCAGGCGGGAGAGGAATCTTACGAAGCTGTTTTGCGTGAGGTAAAAGAGGAAACAGGTCTGGATGCACGTGGTGCAGAAGGTGGATATCTTTTTACATATAAGAGAGAGAACCCGGGTGAGGGCGATAATTATTTCGTGGATGTGTATCGCTTTGTGATGGACATTGACGAGAAGAATCTGCATCTGCAGACAGAGGAAACAGACGGATATATGTTTGCTACAGTTGATGAGATTAAGGCGTTTGCGGCAGAAGGAAAATTTCTGCATTATGACAGCATAAAGAAAGCGTTTGAACTGTAGCCGGACTGTACGGCAGTGACGGAAGCGAAAAGATTGAATGAAAGATCAGAGTCTGTATGCGGCAGAATCATTGCTTAGATTCCATACCTCTGAGGGCGAATTTATTTCTCCGATGGAGTTTGTACCACTTCTGGAGAATTGCGGTCTGATCATTCCTGTGGGAAGATGGATCATGGATACCGCTATGACGATGTGTGAAGAATGCAGAAAGATTTATTCAAACTTCAAGATCAGTATCAATCTGTCTTATATTCAGGGATATTATTGTTACTGTTCACTCCGTTCTCAGTAACACGCTTCGCGATGCACAGAATTTATGCTATTCGCATAAATTCGCGCGGTATGTCTCGGGATTTTGGCATTCTCATGCCAAAACACCTCGCGGGATAGTGGCGTGTGAACAGTAACATATTATTACAGAAAGCCATGTTCAGCGGAGCAGTTTAAAGAGAAATACGGGATAACGAAATAGTAAAAATAGTAAGCGTTTTTGGATCTTCTAAAATCCTGAGATATATTGTGTGAATTTATAAAAAACCATCATACAGAACCGATGCAACGAAAAAATATTTCGATGTTATTGGGAATGTATGATGGTTTTTGTAATAACTGGAAATTATTTACAATACGAAATTGCTATTGATTGATTTTTGAGTAATGTTTCAAAATAATTAGTTTCTAGTGTACCGACAAGTTGATTTCTCGAACAATCTTGCGTCTAAATTCCTTATTTCCGCGTTGTCGTCGGTCGCCGTAGCCACCGCTACGCCTCTCTCCTCCGCCTTGAAATAAGAAAATTTATCCTGCAAGATTGCTTCAAGAATCAACTTGTCGGCACACTAGGATTTCCGTCAATTATTCCATAGCATTCTTAATAGCTGACAGTAATTCATCATAAGCTTCATATGCCGGGATATCCGGGTAATCGGCTTTGATCTTATCAGTGCTTCTGAAAAGGAATCCGGCTTTACTTGCCTGGATCATACCGAGGTCATTGTAGGAATCACCACTTGCGATCGTATCAAATCCGATAGACTGTAAAGCCTTGACAGTGCTTAATTTGGACTGTTCCACTCTCATCTTGAAGCCGGTGATCTCACCGCTGTCTGCAACTTCAAGAGTGTTGCAAAACAGTGTTGGTCTGCCAAGCTTTTCCATTAGAGGTGCAGCAAACTGTGTGAAAGTATCACTGATCAGGATGACCTGAGAGAAGGAACGAAGTTCATCCAGAAATTCCTTAGCACCTGGAAGCGGGTCAATTTTTGCGATAACATCCTGGATCTCTTTCAGTCCGAGACCATGTTCTTTCAGAATGCCAAGTCGCCAGTTCATTAATTTATCATAATCCGGCTCATCACGGGTAGTTCTCTTAAGTTCCGGGATTCCGCTGGCTTCTGCGAATGCAACCCAGATTTCCGGCACCAATACACCTTCTACGTCAAGACATGTAATATACATAATAAAAATCCTCCTTTGTTATTAAACATAGTCCGGAATCCATCTGATTTTACAGAATACTATTTTCGGACTTTTGTATTTTATCGCTGTACTCAGTGAAACTATATTAACATACTTTCCGGGCAGACGCAATTTCTGGATTATAAAAAATGCAAATTGTTATTGATAAAAAGTTACTGTTCACACACCACTATCCCGCGAGGTGTTTTGGCATAAATATGCCAAAATCCCGAGACATACAAGCCAAAATTCCATTGCCGCAGGCAATCTGGAATGAATTTTGGCTACGTTACTGAGAACGGAGTGAACAGTAACGATAAAAATGATTGACATTCCACATATGCATCATTATAATAAAAAAATAGTTAGGGTACTAACTAAATAGAAAGCCATAAAACTTCCCACTTTCAGGATTCTATGTACTGGTATTCTGAAGAGGTGGGATTTTATCAGCTTGCTATAAATCAGAAAGTAATGAAGCGGATTACAAATATCTGACTGACAGGAGGTGCAGGAGCGATAGAGGAAGAAATGAAACAGAGACTAAAGGATATGTATGTTGGCAGGCTGATCCATATTTTGTCACATTCCATGCGGCGGCATAATCCGACCGAAGTGATGGAGAATGATGATCTGACAACGATGCAGAAGCATGTGCTGAAATTCATTCTTCTCGAAACGATGCATCGGGATCTTTATCAGAAAGATGTTGAAGAGGAATTTCAGGTCAGAAAGCCAACAGCGACCGGAATTCTGAAGCTGATGGAGAAGAATGGCTATATTTACAGAGAGAGTGCCAGACAGGATGCACGTCTGAAACGGATTGTCCCTACCGAAAAGGCAGAGAACATCCGCCTGGCAATTCTTAAGAGCATCGAGGAAAATGAAGAGGCAATGGTTCGGGGAATCCCGAAAGAAGATGTGGAGCTGTGCAAACAGGTTCTGTGGCAGATGTATGAAAATCGCAGAAGCGTATGTAATTGTCTGGCAGATCAGGAGAAAAAGAGACAGTCACAGGAAGTTGATGATGTTCATGGTAAAGAAGAACATTGTGAACATAAAAAGTAATGAGAGGTAACAATTATAAAGAATAAGGAGGACATCGACAAAGATGAATAAGAAACTTTTAAGTTCCGTCCGGGAATACAGGAAGCAGTCTGTACTGGCTCCGATCCTTGTAATCCTGGAAGTACTGATGGAAGTTCTGATTCCGCTGGAAATGGCGAAGATCATCGACGTAGGTATCGCAAACGGCGATATGAGCTATATCATCCAGCGAGGAGTCATCCTTGTTGTCATGGCAATGCTTTCTCTGTTCTTCGGTGTACAGGCCGGAAACATGGCGGCAGTTGCGGCAGCAGGATATGCAAAGAATTTACGACATGATATTTTTTACAAGGTGCAGGATTTCTCCTTCAAGAATATCGACCACTTTTCAACCTCAGGTCTGGTCACACGATTGACTACAGATATCACGAACGTGCAGCAGGCTTATATGATGAGCATCCGTCTCCTTGCCAGAGCACCGTTTATGATCATTCTGTCATGGATCATGACACTGACCATTAACAAGGAAGTTGCTTTACTTTTCCTGGTCGTAGTTCCGCTTCTGGGCGGTACATTGATCTTCATTGCAAAGAAAGCACATCCGCATTTCATCAAAGTATTTGATGAGTACGATATCCTGAACAATTCTGTACAGGAAAATGTAAATGCATCCCGCGTAGTTAAGGCATTCGTAAGAGAAGACCATGAGATCGAGAAATTCCATGGAATTTCCAAATACGTTTACAACCTCTTTACTAAAGCAGAGAAGATTGTTGCATGGAATGCTCCGGTTATGCAGTTTATGATGTATACCGTAATTATTATCATTGTTGCCATCGGTGGAAGAGGAATCGTTCTCGGCGGCATGGAGACTGGTGAACTGACAAGTGTTATCGTTTATGCACTTCAGATTCTGATGTCCCTGAACATGGTAACTTTCGTATTTGTTATGATTATGATCGCACAGGCATCTACAGACCGTATCATTGAAGTTCTGGATGAAGTTCCGGAAATGCAGGATAAGGCTGATGCAGTAAAAACAGTGGCAGATGGTTCTATTGACTTCAATCATGTAGATTTCAGCTATGCAGGAGAAGGCGGAAACCTTTCCCTGAAGGATGTAAACCTTCATATTAAATCAGGTCAGACCGTCGGTGTTATCGGTGGAACCGGTAGTGCCAAATCTACTCTGGTACAGCTGATTCCGAGACTCTATGATGTCACGAAGGGAAATGTACAGGTTGGCGGCGTAGATGTCCGTAACTATAATCTGGAGGTTCTTCGTGACCAGGTTTCTATGGTACTGCAGAAAAATGTGCTTTTCTCCGGAAGCATTTATGAAAACATCCGCTGGGGCGATGAACATGCCAGTGATGAAGAAGTTCAGCGAGTTTGTAAGCTTGCACAGGCAGACGGATTCGTCAGTGAATTCCCGGATGGCTATAATACTATGATCGTTCAGGGTGGTAACAACGTATCCGGTGGACAGAAGCAGCGTCTGTGTATTGCCAGAGCACTTCTTAAGAAACCGAAGATTTTGATCCTGGATGACTCTACCAGTGCGGTAGATACCAGAACAGATGCCCTGATCCGTAAGGCTTTCCGAGAGGAAATCCCGAATACAACAAAAATCATTATTGCACAGCGAGTTTCTTCTATTGAGGATGCAGACCAGATTATCGTACTGGATGACGGTAAGATCGTAGGCGTGGGAACATCCGAAGAACTGCTTAAGACAAACGATATTTACAGAGAAGTATATGAATCACAGGTCAAAGGAGGCGGAGACGATGAATAAGAAGAAAAAATTAGATCAGAATACCATCAAAACTGCCAAAAGACTTCTGAAATATATGACAGCAACTTATAAAGCACAGTTTATCCTTGTGTTTATCTGTATCTTTATTAGTTCAGTAGCCAGCATTTCTGTTTCTCTGTCATTGAAATTCCTGCTGGATGATTTTATCATTCCGCTGATCGGACAGACAGATCCGAACTTTGCAGAACTGTATAAGGCGCTTTCCGTTCTTGGCTGTATTTTCCTTCTTGGTGTAATTGCTACATTTATCTATACCAGAACAATGGTTTATATCGGTCAGGGCGTGCTGAAACGTGTCCGTGACGATATGTTTGAACATATGCAGACTCTCCCGATCCGCTACTTCGATCAGAACACAAACGGATCCATCATGAGTCTTTATACCAACGATACCGACACATTGAGACAGATGATCAGCCAGGCGATTCCGCAGGCATTGATGGCATTGTTTACGATCATTGTTACATTTATTTCCATGCTGGTGTTAAGCCCGCTGCTTACAATTCTGGCAGTTGTGATCATTTTCGTCATGTTGAAGGTCACGAATAAAATCGGTTCTAACAGTGGTAAATACTTCATCCGCCAGCAGGTATCTCTGGCAGATGTGACTGGTTTCGTGGAAGAGAGAATGAACGGACAGAGAGTTGTAAAAGTTTTTAACCACGAAGAGCAGTCCAAAGAAGAATTTGACAAACTCAACGAAGCACTTTTCGAAAGTTCTGCAAATGCCAATAAATACGGTAACATGATGGGACCTGTAATTGGTAACATTGGTAACCTGCAGTTCGTTTTAACAGCTGTACTTGGCGGACTTCTATCTGTAACAGGAATCGGCGGCATCACTCTTGGTGTCATGGCTTCCTATCTGCAGTTTACAAAGAGCTTCACACAGCCATTTATGCAGGTGGCACAGCAGTTTAACGCAATCGTTATGGCTCTTGCTGGTGCAGAACGAATCTTCAGGCTCATTGATGAGGAACCGGAAGAGGATAAAGGCTATGTAGAACTTGTCAATGCGAAGAAAGATGCCAATGGAAACATCATAGAATGCAAAGAAAGAACAGGTATGTGGGCATGGAAACATCCGCATTCCGCAGACGGTTCTGTAAGCTACACAGAGCTGACAGGAGATGTACGTTTCGAAGATGTTACTTTCGGTTATAACCCGGATAAAGTAATTCTGAAAGACATCAGTCTCTTTGCAAAACCAGGACAGAAACTTGCTTTCGTAGGTTCTACCGGTGCCGGTAAGACAACCATCACAAACCTGATTAACCGTTTCTACGATATTCAGGAAGGTAAGATCCGTTACGACGGAATCAACATCACGAAGATTAAGAAAGACGACCTCAGACGTTCTCTGGGAATTGTACTTCAGGATACTCATCTGTTCACTGGAACTATTAGGGAAAATATCCGCTATGGTAAACTGGATGCGACAGATGAGGAAGTATATGAGGCAGCAAGACTGGCTCATGCAGACCAGTTCATCAAGATGCTTCCGAATGGATATGACACCATGTTAAGCGGTGACGGCGAGGAACTCTCTCAGGGACAGCGCCAGCTTCTCTCTATCGCCAGAGCAGCCGTAGCCAACCCGCCGGTACTGATCCTGGATGAAGCAACTTCAAGTATCGATACCCGTACAGAGAGTATCGTACAGAAAGGTATGGATAACCTGATGAAAGGCCGTACCGTATTCGTAATCGCCCATCGACTCTCAACCATCAGAAACAGCGATGCCATCATCGTACTGGATCATGGTAAGATCATTGAAAGAGGTGACCATGAAGACCTCATTAAGTTAAAAGGAACTTATTATCAGCTTTATACTGGTAAGCTGGAGTTATCTTAAAGGATTACTTTTATATAGAGTTATATGGATTAAAAGGTATGCGTATAAGGGTGTGGCAGACAGATAAGGTCTGCTGCGCCCTTATACTATGGAAGGAATATATTTAAGTTAATTTGTTGTTCTGTTAGTCCATTGTTATTACTTAAGTTTTCCGTTATAATAAAAAATTATGGAGATTGTTTATGAAAAATTCAGATAAAAAATTATCAATTATTATGCGATATAAGTTTACGAAAGGAATGGAAAACAACGAATGGTTAAGGTAGATTTAATCACAGGCTTTCTGGGGTCGGGGAAGACGACGTTTATCAGGAAGTATGCGAAGTATCTGATGGATGAAGGAAATAATATTGGAATACTTGAGAATGATTATGGGGCAGTGAATGTGGATATGATGTTGCTTCAGGATCTGATGGGAGATAACTGTGAGCTGGAGATGATTTCCGGTGGGTGTGACAAGGACTGTCACAGGAGACGGTTTAAAACGAAGCTGATTGCTATGGGAATGTGCGGATATGATCGTGTGATCGTGGAACCGTCGGGGATTTTTGATGTGGATGAGTTCTTTGATATCCTTCATGAAGAACCACTGAATCGCTGGTACCAGATTGGAAATGTGATTGCGATCGTGGATTCCAGGCTGGAGAATGATTTGTCGGATGAGGCGGATTTTATTCTGGCTTCTGAGGTGGCAGATGCGGGATGTATCGTGATGAGCAAGAGCCAGGAGGCTTCACCGGAGGAAATTCAGGGGACAATTGATCATGTAAATCGGGCGCTGGAGAAGGTGCATTGTCGCAGGAGATTTGGCGGTTTAGGTAAGGAAAATACGGAACAGGATATGGATAAAATGGGTAATGTTATCCACAAAAACTGGGATGAAATGTCGAAAGAGGACTTTGCCGGGATTGCGTCCTGTGGATATGAGATGTCAACTTACCGGAAACCGGAGCTCGAAGCGGATGAGGCGTTTACTTCTCTGTATTATATGAATGTGAAAATGACCGAGAAGGAACTGCGGGAAGCGGCAGAGAAGATTCTGTCTGATCCGGAATGCGGACATGTATTTCGTATGAAAGGATTTATGAGAGTGGACGATGGTGATGGAATTTCTGGAAAGTCTGTTCAGACGGAGAAAAATTGGAAAAAGTGGATTGAATTAAATGCTACTAAGAATGAAATTACGATCCGTCCTCTTCATGTAGGGCAGGAGGTTTTGATTGTAATTGGTGAGGATTTGCAGGAAGAGAAGATAAAGTCTTATCTGAAAATATGAAAGTTGCAATTCACTTTGTTTTAACCAAATCAAGTAAGTCCCCTACTTCAATTGCGAAGAGCAATAAGCAGTGGGTGGGGACTTGCTTGTATCAGAAGGGGTACAAGCCCCTTCTGATAAACTGCGAAGCAGTTATTTGGTTATGAGCAAGTAGCGAAAGCGGATTGCGAATATCCGATTGACTCAACACATGTGGAATCCTATCTGAATTGTTATAAAAGAGCACTTGAAAATTCAAGTGCTCCATTGTATAATCTACTTAGAAGTTGACCGGAAGCTAGTTCCGGTTACCCTCGGTAAAATTAATGTGAAAAGAATTTAAGCATCCCACCGCCCAAAGTTGGATGCTTATTTCTTTTTATGTTGATCTATGTAAGTCAATGCCGTAAAGATTACTAATAATAAAGTAAGAACTTCCATTGTGTTCATCAGGCATCCCCTCCTTTCATAAAACTGGAAGGCAAGGGTAGAAACTTCGCATCCGGAGTCTGTTCAATTATACCAGTTCAGTATAACGTTAAAGAGAGAAGATATCAAGTACTTTATGTTCTAATACTTAAATTATATAAATAATTAGTTACTGTTCACACGCCACTATCCCGCGAGGCGTTTTGGCATGAATATGCCAAAATCCCGAGACATACAGCGCGAATTTATGCGATTAGCATAAATTCTGTGCATCGCGAAGCGTGTTACTGGGCACGGAGTGAACAGTAACAATAATTAAACAGGGTATGAAGCTCATCTTTATTTGATGAAACTTCATACCCTGTTCTTTTATTTTTATGGAGATATTAACTTTTCTAATTGGATAAAGGTGTTATTTTGTAAACAGATCAACCAGATCTTGGGCGTCGTCGTAGCCCTGGCTCTTGAGTTCGTTTACGAACCATTCGTCTACACCGTCAACGGCTTCCTTGAAGGAATCGATATCCATATCAGATTTCTCTGTGAATGTCACGCCGTTTTTGGATTCCCAGCGTTCTTTGATTTCATCATCGCTGGAACGGTTGATGTAACGTTCGTACTCAACAGCTTTCTGTCCGCATTCATCAACAACAGCCTGCTGTTCTGGTGTCAGGTCGTTGTAGATGTCTTCGTTGATACAGAAGAACAGACAGTCATAAATTGCATCCCACATAGAGCAGTAAGGCTGAACTTCCTGAACGCTTGCAGCGTCGATAGCAGGAAGTGGATTCTCCTCACCCTCAACAGTGTTCTGCTGAAGTGCTGTATAAGTTTCAGACCAGTTCATGTTAGTAGCATCAGCACCCCATCTCTTGTAGCATTCCATAAGAAGGTTGGAACCGGCTACACGAACTTTGAGGTTCTTCATATCGTCAACAGTTTTCACTTCATGTTTGCTGTTTGTCAGTTCACGGAAACCGTTTTCTGCGATACCCATGCAGTGGAGTCCGTATTCACCGAGGATTTCTTTCAGCTTCTCACCGGCTTCGCCGTCAAATTTTGCATCAGCATCATCATAAGAATCATAGATGAATGGAAGAGAAACAACATTGAAACGTGGATCGAATGCGGAGTAGATCAGGTTGGAGTGCATGGAGATCTGAACCGGGTCACCATTCATCAGAGCCTGGATACCTTCGGACTGGTTGCCGTTTGTCAGCTGGTCAGCTGCGTAAATGTTGACTTTAACTTTGCCGCCTGTAGCTTTTTCCATCAGTTCGCCGAACTTACGTCCGCCGTCAGCCCATGTACTTGTCTCAGTAGTGGAGCAAGCGAAGTTCCAGGTTGTTTCCGGCCAGTCCAGATTACTGTAATCTTCCACTGTGTTGAAGGAATCCTTTGTGAAAAGGTCAACCAGATCCTGTGCATCGTCGTAGCCCTGGCTCTTCAGTTCGTTTACAAACCAGTCATCGATACCGTCAACTGCCTTTTTGAAGGAGTCGATATCCATATCTTCTTTTTCTGTGATTGTTACACCATTCTGGCTTGCCCAGCGTTCTTTGATTTCGTCATCACCGGAACGGTTGATGTAACGCTCGTATTCAACTGCTTTCTGACCTGCTTCGTCAACAACTTTCTGCTGCTCTGGTGTCAGACCATTGTAGATGTCTTCGTTGATACAGAAGAATAGACAGTCATAGATTGCATCCCACATAGAGCAGTAAGGCTGAACCTCCTGGACACTTGCAGCGTCGATAGCAGGAAGTGGATTCTCCTGACCTTCAACAGTGTTCTGCTGAAGTGCTGTGTAGGTTTCTGACCAGTTCATGTTGGTGGCATCAGCGCCCCATCTCTTGTAGCATTCCATCAGAAGGTTGGAGCCTGCTACACGAACCTTCAGGTTCTTCATATCGTCTACTGATTTAATTTCATGTTTGCTGTTTGTGATTTCGCGGAAACCGTTCTCTGCAATACCCATGCAGTGGAGTCCGTACTCACTGAGGATTTCTTTCAGCTTTTCACCAGCTTCGCCGTCGAATTTCGCATCTGCGTCATCATAAGAATCATAGACAAACGGAAGAGAAACAACGTTGAAACGTGGGTCAAAAGCGGAGTAGATCAGGTTGGAGTGCATGGAGATCTGAACCGGATCACCATTCATCAGAGCCTGAATACCTTCAGACTGGTTGCCGTTTGTCAGCTGGTCAGCAGCGTAAATATTGACTTTAACTTTGCCGCCTGTGGCTTTTTCCATCAGTTCACCGAACTTACGTCCGCCGTCAGCCCAGGTACTTGTTTCAGTAGTGGAGCAAGCGAAGTTCCAGGTCATTTCTGGCCAGTCAAGGTCGCTGTAATCTGCGATTGTGTCGAATGAGTTATTGCCGTCTCCAGCATCCTTGGAAGCTGTATCTGAGGAAGCGGAGGACTGATCACCTGTGTAGGAGCCTTCTTTTGCAAGAGCTTTCGGAAGGAAGGTGGAGGTAATCGGGATGTATGTAACGATCAGAAGAACTGCAACGCAGGCTGCGATCATTGGCACAACTGCCCTTGAGATCTCCTGCAGAGTAACTTCCAGACCTTTTTTAATCTTGATACTGATTGCTACGAAAAGGTTTACACCTACAGGAGGAGTTACCTGTCCGATTGCAAGGTTTACAGTTGCCATAACACCGAATGCTACCACATCGTATCCCAGTGCCTTACATACAGGAAGCATGATCGGAATGAAGATGTACATAGCGGAGTTTGCATCAATGAAGCATCCTGCGATCAGGAAGATGATGTTTACGATCAGCAGGAAGGTAAACTGGTTGTGTGCGATGCTTCCAAGTAAATTGGAGGCTGCTTCTGCAATACCGAATTTGGTACATACAAAGGAGAACAGGGAGGCACTTGCTACGATGAGCATGATACCGCCGGTTGTCTTTGCTGAGTCTACCAGGATGTCAAACATATCGCGGATGGAAACCTCGCGGTAGATGACCATACCTACGAAGAGTCCGTATACAACGGATACGGCTGCTGCTTCTGTTGGTGTGAAGATACCGCCATAGATACCGCCCAGGATGATGATTGGCATCAGGAATCCCCAGAAAGCATCTTTGAAAGCGTCCCAGCGTTCTTTGCCTGAGGCTTTTTCTCTGGATGGTTTGATGTTATGCTTCTTTGCTTCCAGCATTACTACGATTACCAGTGCCACGCCCATAAGAAGACCTGGTACGATACCTGCCATGAACATATCTGCGATGGATGTGCCTGTGATGGAAGCATATACAACGAAGGCGATACTTGGCGGGATGACGATGGCAATGGAACTTGAGGTAGCCATCAGTGCTGTGGAGAATGGTGCGGAGAAACCGCCCTGTTCTACCATTGCAGGGATCAGTACGGCACCAAGGGCTGCAACAGTTGCAGGACCGGAACCGGAGATTGCGCCGAAGAAGCAGGCTACGATGACACATACGATAGCGATACCGCCTTTTTTGTGTCCTACGCAGGTATCAACGAATTTGATCAGTCGTTTGGAGATACCGGCTTTTGCCATGATGTTACCTGACAGTACGAAGAATGGGATTGCCAGGAGCAGGAATTTACTGATTCCTGAGTACATATTTGTTGCTACAATCGTCAGGGATGTACCGGAGTAGAGGATTGCGCATACGGAGGAAAGTCCGAGGCAGATTCCGATGGGCACACCGAGGATCAGGAATATGAAGAAGGAGATAAATAAGATTGCACTGATCATTTATTTGCCCTCCTTTTTGTCTGTTGTGATTGTGTTCATGTTACTTTTTGTGTTTTTGTCGGCATTTTCTGCGCTATCGGTTTTGCAGCAGAAGTCCAGACAGAATTCGATGAAGTGAAGGATCATGCATCCTGCACCGATAGGGACGAAGGACCAGAAGATCCATTCAGGCCAGTTTAATACGAAGGTTCTTTTTCCGTTCTGAAGCTGAGTGATTACCTTGTCCATTCCGTATTTGAAAAGGATGACGCTGAAGATGATGCTCAGGACTGTGATCAGGATTACGGATGGTTTCTTCAGTTTCTTCGGAAGGCGGTCTGTAACCAGTGTCAGGCTGACCAGTTCTCCTTCGCGGCAGGCAAGTGCGGCTGCCAGCAGGGTGATGAGTACGAATACCGCTACTACAAGTTCTTCTGTGAAGGACCAGGAACGGTGGATGACTTTACGGGAAAATACGTTTCCCACAGTCAGCACCAGAATCAGCAGTGTGGAGATCACAAGGACGATCTTTTCTGCTGCAGCCAGTGCGTTCATGATTTTTTTGTAGATTTTCATGCTCTCTACTCCTCTCAAAATTTTTGTTCCTGTTTTTCGAAATGTAGGGCAGATTCATCTGTGGTGAATTCTGCTGTTTTCAAAAAGCAGAAGTAGTGTTTCGGTTTCAGATCGACAGCCTGGAAAAGAAAGTATGTCTCGTGTGTCAGGGCACTTTTGACATAAAAAAAGTCCGCCCCACGCAGGGACGGACATATAATATTCCGTAACCACCCTGTTTCATCTTTGAAACAAGTACGATTCTGCAACGTACCGATATACGCGGCTCCTGTAACGGGGGGCGGACGGGGAAGCTTACTGTGAATGCGGCGATATCTGTGATGGCTGTATTCAAGGTTCGGCTTTCCTTCTCGGGGATGATATTCGAAACAGGTCTGTCGCTGCATTTCACCGGACTGCAGCTCTCTGGGGACAGGTGGACTGTTTTTACTGGTTCCCTTCATTGAATTTATGCGTTATAGGTTTAGCTGTTTAAAAAACTAAAGCAATTTTAACGCGATTTGTTTTGAAAGTCAAGAGGTTTTTGTAAGTATTTGGGGGAAGTTTGTTGGCGTGGGGCGTACACAGACAATAAGGGACGCGCGAAGTAGCATCTATCTGCAGGTTCAGTTCCGGGGGCTAAGTAACTCTAAGGTGAGGGAAAATCCGCTAAAAGCATGAAGAAAAATGCAAAACTCGCTCCGTTGCAGAACTCCGCTCAGACAGGTTGCTATTTTTCTTCATAACGCGGATTTCCCCCACCTAAGAGTTACTAAGCCCCCTCCAAATTCACCTGCAAAGAGATGCTGCTTCGCGCTGGGGATTGGAAGTGTAAGAGGGAACAGTAATGACTGTAATGCTGGACGTAAAGAGGTTGATTCTGTTAGAGAAAAGACTTACAATCATAAGTACATACAAGTAACAGGGAAAGGAGAAGGAATGGTTTTATTTTATGGAAGTAAAGAAATTGTTGTGTATCCGAGTATAAGAAAGTCTATTTATAATAGAGATTTTTATTTTGGATTTTATTGTACTGCGAATAAAGAGCAGGCAGAAAGGTGTGCAATCAGGTATATCGTGAAGCGTGTTACTGAGAACAGAGTAAATAGTAACAACAGTAATGATTTGTCGGATTACATCATCAGGCTTTTCTTGCCAGTGCTTAAAGAACAGGATATAATATTTTTAACCGAAGTAAACAGATAATCTTTTGCCATATTCGTGGAAAGAACAGAGTATAGGTGAAATATATAAATGATATACAATGCGAAACGTCAGAAAAGAGGTGGAAATAAATAGTGAAGGTATTTAATACGACAGGTGTATGTGTTCCTAAGAAGCATTATATGGTAAATATAGAGAATCGTTTGAAAAAAATAAAGAAACTGGTGGATGGTGAAAGTTATTTTGTCATTAATAAGGCGCGTCAGTATGGAAAAACTACTACGCTCAGAGCCTTGAATCAGTATTTAAAGAATGACTACCATGTTGTATTTATAGATTTTCAGACATTTAGTAATGCTGATTTCGGCGCAGAAAACATTTTTTCGACTTCTTTTGCAATGGAATTTACGGAGTTATTTGATCATAATGATTATGAAGAGAATACGAAACTTAAAAATGCGTTGAAAAAACTGGAAGTGGAATCGGAAAGTGAACGATTTACATTAAGACCTCTTTTTAAAAACTTACGTCAGATCTGTGCAGTAACGGACAAGCCTATTGTATTGTTGGTTGATGAAATTGACAGTGCGACAAATAACCAGGTGTTTTTAGATTTTCTTGCTCAGTTGCGTGCGATGTATCTTGCCCGTGATATGCAGCCGGCATTTCAGTCGGTGATTTTTGCAGGTGTTTATGATATTAAAAACCTGAAGCAGAAGATTCGTTCAGAGGAAGATCATAAGTATAATAGTCCATGGAATATTGCTGCTGATTTTAATATTGATATGAGTTTTTCGAAGGAAGAAATTTCGGGCATGCTGCAGGAATATGAGGATGATCATAACAGTGGGATGGATATTGAAGGCATGTCGAAACTGATCTTTGATTATACAGATGGTTATCCATTTCTTGTATCAAGAATATGTCAGTTGATAGATGCTTTTGTATATCAGAGAATAGAGGATAAAAAGCTGGCATGGACGAAAAATGGATTTAATGAAGCTGTTCGTCTGATTCTCTCTGAGAAGAATACATTGTTTGAATCTTTAATTGGAAAATTGCATGATTATCCTGAATTAAGCAAGCTGATAAAAGGAATTCTTTTTACCGGTAAGTCTTATCCATATAATACAGATGAGGGCATTATTGATATGGCTGCCATGTTTGGATTTATAAAAAATCAGAATGGAAATGTGGCTGTAGCGAATCGTATTTTTGAGATACGGCTGTATAATTTTTTTTTATCAGAAGATGAATTGCGTGAGAATGATATTTACAGAGCCTCCTTACAGGATAAAAACCAATTTATTATAGATGGATGTCTGGATATGAGAAAAGTTCTGGAAAAATTTGTCTGGCATTTTCATGATGTGTTTGGAAAATGTGGAAAAAGGTTCCTGGAAGAGGAAGGAAGGCTATATTTTTTACTGTATCTACGTCCGATTATCAATGGAACAGGAAATTATTATATTGAGGCTCAGACGCGAAGCATGCGCAGAACGGATGTTATCGTGGATTATCGGGGAAAACAATATATTATTGAATTGAAGTTGTGGCATGGTGAGGAGTATAATAAACGTGGAGAAGAACAGATAGTAGATTATCTGAATGAGTATCATACGGATACAGGATATTTATTGAGTTTTAATTTTAATAAAAACAAAGAAATTGGTGTTCATGATGTTTTTATTGGAGAAAAGCATATTGTTGAGGCAGTAGTGTGATATAAGAAAGGAGCAAATGATTATGGATTTAAAGAATTATTCAACAGGTGTACAGCACATCGGGATTCCGACGAATGATATTGAGAAAACGGTGGAGTTTTATCATAAGCTAGGATTTGAGACGGCGTTTGAGACTGTGAATGAGGACGCGAATGAGAAGGTTGTTTTTCTGAAGCTGGGAACTTTGGTTGTGGAGACTTATGAGAATCATGCGGCGAAGATGGAGCATGGGGCGATTGATCATGTTGCGCTTGATGTGAGAGACATTGAGGAGATTTTTCGGTATATTAATGAATCTGGTCTGAATTCCACACAGGATACGATTCATTTTCTGCCGTTCTGGGAAAATGGTGTGAAGTTCTTTACGATTGAAGGACCAAATAAGGAGAAAGTGGAGTTTAGCCAGTATCTGTAAGTGAAAGTGTACCAGAGTGGTTTTGAAAAAAGTTGCTGTATTTTTCATATATCAAATGAAAATACAACAACTTTTTTACATTAGTTATTAAAATTAATCTTCCAACTTAGTCTTCCAACTTAATTTTTTCTTTCAGAACTACACATCCGGCCATATCTCCGATAACATTGACGCAGGTAGCTCCCATATCGCAGAGAGTGTTGATACTGATGTAAACGCCCATAACACCGGCTGGCAGACCTGCCATTGTTGCGAGGGCTGCGAAGGATGCGATGGCACCGCCTGGGATTCCAGGTGTTCCTACGGAGAGGAGCACGTTTGCCAGAAGGATTACGATCATCAGGGAAATGCTTACGTTGATACCGCAGGCATTTGCGAAGAACATGATCATAAAGGACATCAGGATGGATACAGCGTCCATGTTTACTGTAGCACCAAGAGGAATGGCGATACTTGTGATTTTATCAGATACGCCCATTTCATTTTCCATACACTGCTTACTGATCGGAATGGTTGCTGAACTGGAGCAGGTTCCGAATGCGTTTAATGCTGCTGGAAGCATTGTCTTGAAGAATTTGATTGGACTTTCTTTTCCAAGAAGTTTGATAGCACCGCCGTAAACAACGATTGCAAATCCGAAGAATGCTACATACAGAATGATCAGCTGGGTTGCAAGTGAAACGATTGTTTCTGTACCGTTGGCTTCTACAACAGGAACGATTGTACAGAAGACACCGATTGGCGTGAAATACATAACTGTGCTGATTACTTTCAGACAGACTTCGTTACAGGAGTCGATCACTTTCAGAAGTGCTGCACCTTTTTCACCGATGGCGATGAGGGTGAAGCCGACGATTACTGCAAATACAAGTACCTGAAGCATATTTCCGTTTGCAAAAGCTGCAACCGGGTTGGATGGAATCAGGTTCTTGATGGTATCCAGAATGCTGGTCATTTCTGTGGCCTGGATATCGGAAGTTGCCATTTCGAATTTAACGCCTTCACCGAGATGGATCAGTCGTGGAATAATCAGTCCTGCGAGGCTGGCAAGTGCAGTTGTGCACAGGAAGAAGATCATGGCTCCGGCTGTGATCTTACCGGTTGTACGGGCATTGCCGATACTGGAGATACCCATGATGATGGAACAGAAGACCAGTGGAAAGATCATCATGTTCAGAGCATTCATGTAAATGCTTCCGATGAGACTTGTGATAGTAAGTACCGGCTCAAATCTGCCTGCCAGAAACAGTCCGGTAAGAATACCGAGGATCAGGCCGATAAAGATTGCGGTGGTGATATGCTTTTTGTACCACGAATAGAAATTTTTCATTAGTTCCCTCCTTCATTTTTCTGATGCTGGAAATAACTTGCAGGTGTCTAGAGCGTGTTTGAAAAATCATTCCCGCAATCTGCACGCCCCACTTTGCGGTATATTTTGCCCTCATTCGGTTGGCGTAGCCCGCTACGCCGCCCTCATTCAGGCGAAATCTCCCACAAATTGTGACGCACATCTTGCAGAAAGCATTTTTCAAACACGCTCTAGAATATATGGCTCAAGTAGAAACAGAAGATGGCAGAGCATGTGCCGACTGCAATAAATTTCCAGATTCAGAAAAAATAGCATGACACTACTTTACCACAATAACGTGTGAATTACAATGCAAGGTGTTGAATTTGGCGGATTTTGTGTGGTATGATGGGCAATAAGAAAAAGCATAGAAGACCAATAAGTTAATCTTTGAGGGTTACTATAGGAGGACAACATAAATGAAACCAACGATTTTATTAATAAATTTTAAAGACCAGCAGAAACTTCGTAAATTAAAAATGGCATTACTGCCATTCAAAATCCGCTTAAAAACAGTGGAATCTCAGGATTACTGTCAGCCGATTGGTTATCTAGCTGGAGTGAAGGAGATTGCGAAAGTGGAGACTGCGTCAACAGAGATTCTGTCAGCATTGATACCACAGGAACAGATGGAAAAGGAAATGTTGATTCTTGCAGGAATCACCGGGAATTTATTTGACCAGGTGCTCTATACATTGCGGAAAGCAGGAACACCGGTGGACTATAAGGCAGTTCTGACAGAGCATAATCAGAACTGGAACTGTATGCAGCTTTATAAAGAGTTGGAGAAAGAACATCAGATGTACCATCCTGAAGCAGAATAATATTTATTGGATACAATACAAGGCAGCAGAACGATTTTTATGATTTAAAGAAATTTTTTTATAAATCTTTGAAAATGTGATATACATCACAGAAACCGAAAAATTTTCTCATTATAATAAACATGAATTGCAGGACATGATTAAAATGAATATGAAACTGTCGAAGAGATTGTTCGAAGATTGAATAATATTTGCAGTTAATTAATTTTTGCCGGGGCATGTCAGTGAGGTTGAAACGATGGGACAGATAACGATCAGAGAGCTGGAAAAGCTGGATTTTTTTGAAGGGATTCCGCAGGATATCCTGCAGAATCTTCTTAATGAAAGTACAGTTGCTTCTTATAAGAAGAAAGAAGTGATTTTTCATTCCCGCACCAGAACAGAGTTTGTGTATTTTGTGCTTTCGGGCGAGGTGATGCTTTACAACCTGACGAAGCACGGAAACAGAAAGGTGATTTTTATCCTGGGAAAAGGACGACTGTTAAATCAGAGCATTGTGAGCAAAAAGCCGAATGCTCTTTTTGGTGAGGCAGTCTGTCCTGTGCAGGCATTGAAAATTCCAGAGGGCGTTTTTCTGCGGCTTATGGAGCAGTGTCATGAGTTGACCTATTCCATTTTGCGTGAATATGAAAGGAACCTCTGGCGTATGGGGCATCAGCTGAAAAATACTACCGGAAATATGCAGACGGAGCGGAAAATCGCAGCCAAGTTATGGAAACTTGGACGGGATTTTGGTGTGGAGACAGAAGAGGGTGTAATGGTAGATATCGATCTTACTATTACACTGATGGCAGATCTGGTAGGAGTTCCGCGAGAAAATGTATCCCGTGCGTGTAAGGTTCTGACTGACAGAGGACTGATCCACTACAGCAGCAAACGATTCATTCTGATAGATTTCGATGGTCTTGCAGACTTTTATAAGATGTGAGAAAGGGGTATCTGATGGGAAAACGATTAAACAGGGATGAGATGCAGCAGTTTTTTGAGAGTCTGCAGGAGTCCTATGATATATACGGTCCGAAACTTTATCAGGGAACAGGCTGTTTTTCAGATACAGATGTAGTTCGTTATGGACAGCTTGAAAGCTGGGAGGAACTTGTCTGGGACAGAAAATCTGACTACAGTTTTAAAGAAGCATTGTTTCCGATTTCTGAAACGATTCTTTATTTTACAGAAAATGAGATGAAAACAGCAGACGGACCTGCCAGACCGAGAATGATTTTTCTGAAAAGCTGTGATTTCCATGCGTTGAAACGTCTGGATGAGATGTATCTGAGGAATGGTGCGGAGGATTTTTACTACAGAAGAATGCGGGAGAATACAGTTTTTGCTGTGATGGGATGTAAGGAATCCGGAGAATCCTGTTTCTGTGTAAGTATGGGAACAAACCGATGTGAAGGTTATGATATTTATGCTTTTCAGGATGAAAATGGCTGTTATGTGGATGTAAAAAGTGGAGAACTGGAAAGTTTGCTCCCGGAATGTGGACAGAGCACTGAAGAAGAGCCGGTATTTGTGGAAAAGAATCAGGTTCAGGTAGAGATTCCGGAAAGTCTGCCGGAGAATATTCAGGAAGATTCCATGTGGCAGGAATATTCAGGACGATGCATTGGATGTGGACGTTGTAATTTTGTCTGCCCAACCTGTACCTGTTTTACCATGCAGGATATTTTCTATAAAGATAATCCGAAGGCCGGGGAACGCCGCCGCGTGTGGGCTTCCTGTCAGGTGGATGGATATTCTGATATTGCGGGAGGACATAGTTTCCGCCAGAGTCAGGGAGACAGAATGCGTTTTAAGGTTTTACATAAGGTATCAGATTATAAAAAGAGATTCGGCTATCATATGTGCGTAGGCTGCGGCCGCTGTGAGAATGTCTGTCCGGAGTATATCTCCTATATTGCATGTCTGCAGAAGCTGAAAGAAAAGGAGGGAAAATAAGATGACGAACGAATATATTCCTTTCTTGTCTAAGATTCAGGAGATTATTAAACATACCGAGACAGAGTATACTTTCCGTATGACTTATGTGGGTGATGTAAAACCGGGACAGTTCTTCGAGGTTTCCATTCCGAAATATGGGGAAGCACCGATTTCTGTAAGCGGGATCGGAACGAATTATGTAGACTTGACGATCCGTAAGGTAGGCAAGGTAACAGGCGAGATTTTTGAGCTGAAAGAGGGTAGCAGCTTTTTCATGCGAGGACCTTATGGAAATGGATTCCAGAAAGAAAATTATCAGGGAAAAGAATTGATTGTTGTGGCTGGCGGAACAGGCGTTTCTCCGGTGCGCGGTGTGATCAGCTATTTCGGTGAGCACAAAGATGAGGTGAAGAAGCTTCATACGATCCTTGGATTTAAGTCTCCGTCAGATATTCTGTTTAAGGAAGATTTAAAGCGATGGGAAAATCAGATGGATTTTATTCTGACAGTAGATTCTTCAGATGATCCAGCTTATCAGACCGGACTTGTTACCAAGTATATTCCGGGACTTGAGCTTGGGGATATCAGCGAGACAGCTGCGATCGTAGTAGGGCCGCCGATTATGATGAAGTTTGCAGTGGCAGAGCTTCTGAAGCTGGGTATGAAAGAGGAGCAGATCTGGATTTCCCAGGAGAGAAAGATGTGCTGTGGACTTGGTAAATGTGGACATTGCAGAATGAATGACACCTATATCTGTCTGGACGGACCGGTTTTCTGTTATTCAGAAGGAAAGAAACTGTTTGATTAAGGGAGGATGAATGATGGATATTAATACAAAGAAACTTAAGAAAAATGCCTTCCGTGTATCAAAGGTTCGTGGAATCGCAGCGTCAAGAGTACGTGTTCCGGGTGGCTGCTGTAATGCGGAAGTTATGCAGCAGGTAGTAGATATTGCAAAGAAATATGGTAACGGACAGATTCATCTGACTACCCGTCAGGGCTTTGAGATTGAAGGAATCCGTATGGAAGATATGGACAAAGTCAATGAAATGCTTCAGCCGATTATTGAGAATCTTGAGATTAATCAGACAGAATCTGGAAGTGGATATCCGGCATCAGGGACACGAAATGTCTGCGCATGTATCGGAAATCGTGTCTGTCCTTTTGGAAACTATAATACGGCAGCTTTTGCAAAGAGGATTGAGAAAGCTATTTTCCCGAATGATCTTCATTTCAAGGTTGCTCTTACAGGCTGTGCAAATGATTGTATCAAGGCGAGAATGCATGACTTTGGAATCATCGGAATGACAGAACCGCAGTATGATCCGAACCGTTGCGTATCCTGCGGAGCCTGTGTAAAAGGCTGCGATAAGCTATCTGTAGATGCACTGAAAATGGAGAATTACCGGGTTGTGCGCAATGAGGAAAAGTGTGTGGGATGTGGAGTCTGCGTAACGAAATGTCCGACCAGAGCATGGACACGAAGTGAGAAAAAATACTACCGCCTTACGCTTATGGGAAGAACCGGAAAACGCAACCCGCGTCTTGGCGAGGATTTCCTGATCTGGGCGGATGAGGATACGATCATTAAGGTCATTCTGAATACCTATAAATTTGTAAAAGAATATATCGACCCGAATGCACCGGGCGGAAAAGAACATGTGGGATATATCATTGACCGCGTGGGATTCGCAGAGTATAAGAAATGGGCATTAGACGGGATAGAACTGCCACCGGAGACGATTGTGAAAGACAATATTTACTGGGGCGGGATTTATTACAGGTAGTGAGAAAAGATACTTAAATTTATATCATTATTTTTTGGTAATGCGATAAACAACAATGTGATAGAATAGTGAAGTAGAAAAGAGGAAAAACCGTGGGCAATTAGGATTGGAACCATGGTTTTTCTTTTTTATACGAGAATTATCCTTGTAAAAAAACGTTTCGTTTACTAAAATAAAAAAAACAGGCAAACGATATTTAACCGAATCAAGTAAGTCCCCTGCTTCAATTGCGAATATCCGATTGACTCAGCCTGTCAAAGCGTAAAATAATTGCAGACAATAAGGAGAAGTTATGACATTAACACAGATGAATTACATCATCACAATTTCAGAAACAGGTTCATTAAACAAAGCCGCCGAGGCATTATATATTTCCCAGCCATCGTTAACCAATGCTGTGAAAGAGCTGGAGAAGGAACTCGGAATCACCATCTTCAACCGCAGCGGCCGAGGTGTAACTCTGACCAATGACGGTACAGAGTTTCTGATGTACGCCCGTCAGATTTATGGTCAATACGAGAGTGTTCTGGAGAAATACAGCGAGGGTGGTTCTTATAAGAAGAAGTTCGGTGTTTCTACGCAGCATTATTCTTTTGCAGTAAAGGCATTCGTGGATATGGCACAGGGATTCGATATGTCGGAATATGAATTTGCCATCAGGGAGACAAAAACAGCAGATGTAATCAGCGATGTCAGCACTATGAAGAGTGAGGTTGGTGTGCTTTACCTCAGTGATTTTAACCGTAAGGCATTGCTGAAACTTCTTCATTCTGCGAACCTGGAATTTCATCATCTTATAGACTGTCAGGCTTATGTATATTTATGGAAAAATCACCCGCTGGCGAAGGAAAAATCAATCAGTTACAGCCAGCTTGAGAAATATCCATGTCTGTCTTTTGAACAGGGAGAAAAAGGTAATTTCTATCTGGCGGAAGAGATTCTGTCTACGAACGAATACACCAGAACAGTCAAAGCTTCAGACCGTGCAACGATGCTGAATCTGATGGTTGGTTTAAATGGATATACTTTATGTTCAGGAATCATCTGTGAAGAATTGAACGGCAGTGATTATCTGGCAATTCCCTTCGAGGGCGATGAACAGAACCAGAACAGCGATATGGAAATCGGATACATCACCAGAAAGAATTCTATTCTCAGTAATATGGGGAAACTGTATGTATCTTCTTTGCAGAAATATCTGGAGCAGAATGCAATTTCGGAGTGATCAGTAACTATTCGGAACATCTGATTCCGATTCTGTTGTATATTGCTGGACATACAATCATAAGGAGGAAACAATGAGTCAGAAAAAAGTACAGATAAAAAAGACTCTTGGTCAGCAAACCGAGGATCAGCTAATGAAGTACATCTTAGATAATCAGATTGCAATTGGTGAGAAAATTCCAAATGAATTTGAGCTTGCTGGGATATTTGATGTAGGAAGAAGTACAATTCGTGAGGCTGTGAAGGGGCTGGTAAGCCGTGGGATTCTGGAAGTGCGGCGTGGAGACGGAACTTATGTGATCAGTACAGTTTATATGGAGAATGATGTTCTGGGATTTGGGCAGATAAAAGACAGATATCAGCTGGCATTAGATCTTTTTGATGTCCGTCTGATGATTGAACCGGAGATTGTCACATGGGCATGTAGAAAGGCAACGAAGGAACAGATTGCGAAACTTCGTGAATTATGTAATGAAGTTGAGATGCTATACAAGCAAGGGCATAATCATATCCAGAAAGATATGGAATTCCATAGTTATCTGGCGAAACTCAGTGGAAATATGGTAGTAGAGCGTCTGATCCCTGTAATCAATACATCAGTTGTGATATTTGCCAATATCACATACAGAAGTCTGATGCAGGAAACTCTGGAAACACACAGGGCAATTGTTAACTCTATTGAACATAAAGATCCTGTAGGGGCAAAATGTGCCATGAATATGCACCTGACCTATAACCGGAAGGTAATCATGGAACTTCTGGAAAAAAAGAAAAAAGTAAGAAAAAATCATGAACCAGATGATATATAAGTACATCTGCTATTAATCAATCAAACAAGAATAATAATGTAAATACATCAGACGTATTGAATGTTATAAAAACGTTTTTTAATGAAAGATAGTAAAAATATACAAAAAACAGGCGGTGAACAAGGAAAAATCACCGCCTGTTTTTGTCGTTTTGCAGAAAAAAATATATATACGTCATATGTATTGAAAGCTGAAAATCCAATTGTTATAGTGTAGCCATGATCAAGCAAGGCGCCGGAAATATAAAAATAGTTACAACACATGCCTATGGTTTCAGGTCTTTCACAGTTGCAGCTTGCAACACTTACTATCGCGATTGCAGCAGGAGGAACAGCCTTCAGCCATGTAAATGACTCCGGTTTCTGGCTTTCCAAATCTTTATTTGAAGTTGATGAAAAGACAAATCTGAAAACATGGACAGTGATGGAAACGATTGTTGGTTTAGTAGGAATTGTTGGAGCAACGATCGTATGGTTTATCGTTTCATAATAAAAAATTACCATATATATTTTAGCACATGTTTGAAACACACTCTAGTGTACAAACAGGTTGATTTCTCGAATAATCTTACGTCTAAATTGCTTAGCAGGAGGAAAAATCATGAATTTAAAAAGTCAGGAAATGCGTAAATTAGCGCCGGAATTAGACCCATTAAGAATCGGAACAGGATGGAAAAAGGAAGATCTTGGGAAACCGCAGATTATGGTTGAAAGCACTTATGGTGACAGTCATCCGGGAAGCGGACATTTAAATATATTGGTAGAAGAAGTCAGAAAAGGTGTTGCAGAAGCCGGAGGCTTTGGAGCGCGTTACTTCTGTACTGATATCTGCGACGGGGAAAGTCAGGGAACAGATGGAATTAATTACAGTCTGGCAAGCCGGGAAATGATTGCAAATATGATAGAGATTCATGCCAATGCGACTCCATTTGATGCAGGTGTCTATCTTTCCAGCTGTGATAAAGGAATGCCGGGAAATCTGATTGGGCTGGTAAGAGTCAATATTCCAGCCGTTGTTGTTCCTGGTGGAACAATGAATGCCGGACCAGAGATGCTTACTCTTGAACAGCTTGGCATGTACAGCGCGAAATATGAGAGAGGCGAAATTGATGAGGCAAAGCTGGACTGGGCTAAATGTAATGCATGTCCAAGCTGTGGAGCATGCTCTTTTATCGGAACTGCATCAACCATGCAGATTATGGCAGAAGCGTTAGGACTTGCACTTCCGGGAAGCGCATTAATGCCGGCAGCCAGCCCGGATCTTCTGGCATATGCAAGAGAGGCCGGAAGACAGGCGGTGAAATTGGCGCAGACAGAGAATATGCGTCCAAGTGATATTGTGACAATGGAAAGTTTTGAAAATGCAATTCTGGTTCACGCAGCAATTTCAGGAAGTACAAACTGTCTTCTCCATATTCCGGCAATCGCACATGAGTTTGGAATAGAAATTACAGGAGATACTTTTGACCGCCTTCACAGAAATGCAAGATATCTGTTAGATGTTCGTCCGGCTGGAAGATGGCCCGCAGAATGCTTCTATTATGCAGGAGGAGTTCCGGCCATCATGGAAGAAATTAAAGAACATCTGCATCTTGATGTAATGACGGTAACAGGAAAGACTCTTGGTGAAAATCTTGATGATCTGAAAAAGAACGGATTTTATGAGAAATGTGATAAATGGCTGCAGGAATTTAATCAGAGATATGGTATTAAAATTTCAAAAGAAGATATTATCCGTCCATATGACAAAGCCATTGGAACAGATGGAAGTATTGCAGTATTAAGAGGTAATCTTGCGCCTGAAGGTGCTGTTATCAAACATACGGCGTGTCCGAAAGAAATGTTCAAGTCGGTTCTTCGTGCGAGACCATTTGACAGTGAGGAAGAATGTCTGGATGCGGTTCTTAAACATAAAGTTCAGAAAGGTGATGCTGTCTTTATCCGTTATGAAGGACCAAAAGGAAGCGGAATGCCGGAAATGTTTTATACATCTGAGGCAATCAGTAGTGATAAAGAATTAGGAAAAAGTATCGCTCTGATCACGGATGGAAGATTCTCAGGAGCTTCAACAGGTCCGGTGATCGGACATTGCAGCCCTGAGGCAGTAGATGGCGGTCCTATCGCTCTGGTAGAAGAAGGCGATCTGATTGAAATTGATGTAATGGAGCGAAAACTGAATATCATTGGAATTGCCGGAGAGCGCAAAACAGCAGAAGAGATTGATGAGATACTAAAAGAAAGACGCAAAAACTGGAGACCAAGAGAGCCGAAATATAGAAAAGGAGTTTTGAGATTATTCAGCCAGCATGCGGCGAGTCCGATGAAGGGTGCATATCTGGAATATTGATCAAATGGGATATGAGAAAAGGAATTGACTATGTATCAGGAAGAAAATAGAAAACAAAGATTTATAACAATGGGTGAAATTATGCTGCGTCTGACTCCTCCTGACTGTGAAAAAATCCGGACGGCAGATTGCTTTGAAGCGAGATATGGAGGAAGTGAGGCGAATGTGGCATTGTCTCTGGCAAATCTTGGGATAGACAGTTCATACTTTACGGTTGTACCGGATAATAGCCTTGGAAAAAGTGCGATAAGAATGATGAAAAGTAATGATGTTGACTGTACACCTGTAATTTTCAGTACATCTGAAGAAACTCCGACACATAGATTAGGAACATATTATCTGGAGACTGGATATGGGATTCGTCCAAGTAAGGTCATTTATGACAGAAAACACAGTGCTTTTGATGAGTATGATTTTACTAAGGTCGATCTGGAAAAATTACTGGATGGCTATACCTGGCTGCATTTAAGTGGGATTACCCCTGCTTTGGGAGAACGTTGCAGAAAAATGATCATGGACTGTCTGAAAATTGCAAAAAAGAATGGAATCACCGTCAGCTTTGATGGAAATTTCAGAAGTACATTATGGAGCTGGGAAGAGGCAAGAGAATTCTGTACAGCGTGCCTTCCGTATGTCGATGTTTTGATGGGAATAGAACCATATCACTTATGGAAAGACGAAAATAATTACAGTGCAGGAGACGTGAAGGATGATATCCCATTTCAGCCAGATTTAGAACAGCAAGAGATAGTCTTCAATGCATTTGTTAAAAGATATCCGAATCTGAAATGTATTGCCAGACATGTACGATATTCTCCAAGCTGTAGTGAAAACAGTCTGAAAGCATATCTGTGGTATGAGGGAAAGACTTATGAGAGCAGAAAACTGACATTTAATATTCTGGATCGTGTTGGCGGTGGTGATGCGTTTGTAAGTGGAATTATTTACGCACTTATGCAGAAATTTACTCCGGAAGATACCGTAAATTTCGGAGTGGCCAGCAGTGCGATCAAGCATACACTTCATGGAGATGGAAACATTACCGATGATGTTTCACTGATCCGTCATGTGATGCAGATGAATTTTGATATTAAAAGATAAAGGGGCAGAGATTATGAAAACAATAGAAGAACAGTTTCAGAAATTAAGAGTAGTGCCGGTTGTTGTTCTGGAAGATAAAAAAGATGCGATTCCTTTAGCAAAGGCTCTGTCTGAGGGCGGACTTCCATGTGCGGAAGTAACATTCCGTACAGAGGCAGCGGCAGAAAGTATTCGTCTGATGTCAGAAACATATCCGGACATGCTGGTAGGAGCGGGAACTGTACTGACTACAGAACAGGTAGATCTTGCAGTGAAATCTGGTGCAAAATTCATTGTAAGTCCAGGGTTTGACCCGGAAATCGTGGATTATTGTCTGAAAAAAAACATTCCGGTATTTCCTGGGTGTATTTCCCCTTCAGAGGTTGCCCAGGCTGTAAAAAGAGGATTGAAAGTGGTTAAATTTTTTCCGGCAGAACAGGCTGGTGGAATTGCTATGATAAAGGCAATGGCAGCGCCATACCAGAACCTTAAATTTATGCCGACAGGAGGAATAAATACCGGAAATTTGAAAGACTATTTATCCTGTGATAAGATTCTGTGCTGTGGCGGAAGCTGGATGGTAAAGGGAGATATGATCAGAAACGGTGAATTTGATCAGATTCAGGTTATGGTAAAAGAAGCAAAGGAATTAGCGGATGAGATTCGCTTTAAATAAAATATATTAAAAATATTGGAGCCTTAGCTTTGGCTCTGATGTTATAAAATGTCGAAATAAGGAAAAACTCTCGTTTATGGAATATGATATGCGAGAGTTTTTTTTGTTTGGCTGCTGAGAACAGTTATGAGTGAACAATAATCTTGTTTACTTTAACCGAATCAGCTGCGGAGCAGGTATTAAGTGACTTTTATATTCTTCTGTTATAGAATAAAAGTAATGATGTTAGGGTCAAAAGGCATTTTGCCCCTAACTTGATATCTACGAATTGCTCCGCTGCAAAGCAGCTCCCGCAATTCTCAAAGTAATTATTGAAGTAAAAGGATGTCTTATTATAGATATACAAGCAGGAGGAAATTAAAATGGGGTTACAATGCAATGATGAGATGCAGGAAGATGTAATGTTGGAAACAGATATTATAGAAGCAAAGGAACAAGTATCCAGTGTCATTTTTGAGCATCAGGAGCAGGAAATTCCTCATAATCCTTATGATCAGGAATTGCGCGAAATGGATAGTATTCGACGTGGTGATGTGGAAATGCTTAAACACAGTATGTCGGAAACCTATCGCGGGGAAATTGGGCAGCTGGCCAGAAATCCAGTCCGGCAGGCGAAGAATGTTGCTATCTGTGTTATCACCCTTGCTTCCCGTGCTGCTATTGATGGTGGAATGGTTCCGGAAGAGGCATTTTCTATGGTGGATGGCTATATTTTAAAGATTGAGGATATGGATAATGCAGTAAAGATTAATTCCATGATGCGTCAGGCAGAATATGAGTTTGCAGAGCGTGTGGCAGAAATTCATAAGAACCAGCACAAAAATGAGCTGGTCGAACGGACAAAGAATTATATTTATCAGAATCTTCACAGTGAAATCGTAATAGGAGAAATCGGGCAGAAAATAGGAGTAAATACCAGCTACTTATCGGATCTTTTTCATAAGATTGAAGGGATTACCATACAGCAATATATCCGTAAAGAAAAAATACGTCTTGCCGAAAATATGCTTCGTTATTCTGATTATGAAGTAAAAGAGATTGCAAATTATCTTTCTTTCTGCTCACAGAGTTATTTCGGGAATATTTTCCGTCAGCAGACAGGAATGACACCTGCCAGATACAGAAAGAAATATGGAAAATGGAAAGAACAAAAATAAATGATATTCACCTAAAATAAATGATAGAATAATCCGCACGGCTTGGTTAATATAAGGTTCATAAGAGATATCATTGTAAGTAATGAAATAGATAAATCATTACTGGATAAAAAAATACCCGTAAATATATTATAGCAGTGATGAATTTATAAGAGTTTTTTAGAAATCAACAGTTAACCAAATATTAACAGGAGGATATTATTATAATGAAGGAACTTCTTTTCGGAGCGGCATATTATGATGAATATATGCCATATGACCGTCTGCAGCAGGATGTTGCAATGATGAAAAAAGCAGGAATCAATACAGTAAGGATTGCAGAGTCTACATGGAGTACCTGTGAGCCGCAGGAGGGTGTGTTTGATTTTTCTCATGTAGAACGTGTAATGGACGCAATGGAAGAGGCAGGAATCAATGTCATCATTGGAACTCCTACTTATGCGATTCCTACATGGATGGTGAAGTCTCATCCGGATGTAATGGCAGAGACTGTAAATGGCAGAGGTATTTACGGAGCCCGTCAGATTATGGACATCACTCATCCGGTGTATCGTTTCTATGCAGAGCGTGTGATCCGTAAATTAATGGAGTGTACCGCACACAGAAAATGCGTTATTGGTTTTCAGGTAGACAATGAAACCAAATACTACGGAACAGCTGGAAAGAATGTTCAGGAGAAATTTGTGAAATACCTCCGCAAGAAATTCAATAATGATCTGGATGCCATGAATCATGAATTTGGTCTGGATTACTGGAGTAACCGTATCAATGCGTGGGAAGATTTCCCTGATGTGAGAGGAACGATCAACGGAAGCCTCGGAGCAGAATTTGAGAAGTTCCAGAGAACGTTGGTGGACGAATTCTTAAGCTGGCAGGCAGATATCGTAAATGAATACCGTAGAGAGGATCAGTTTATTACACACAATTTTGACTTTGAATGGCGGGGATATTCCTATGGAGTACAGCCTGATGTAAACCATTACCATGCAGCGAAGGCACTGACGATTGCAGGCACAGATATTTATCATCCAACACAGGATGATCTGACAGGGGCAGAGATTGCATTTGGCGGAGATATGACTCGTTCTTTAAAGAGAGATAACTATCTTGTTCTGGAAACAGAAGCTCAGGGTTATCCGGGATGGACTCCGTATAAGGGACAGCTCAGACTTCAGGGCTACAGTCACCTTGCAAGTGGTTCTAACAGCGTAATGTACTGGCACTGGCATTCCATTCATAATTCTTTTGAGACATACTGGAAGGGACTTCTCAGTCATGACATGCAGGAGAATGCGCCATATCGCGAAGCATGTATTATGGGTAAGGAATTCTCAGAAATCGGAAGTCATCTGGTGAATCTGAAGAAGAAAAATGATGTCGCTATCCTTGTAAGTAATGAGGCATTAACGGCTCTCAAGTGGTTCGGAATCGAAGCAACTGCGGCAGGAAATAATGGCATTGGATATAATGATGTTGTTCGCTGGATTTATGATGCACTGTATCAGATGAATATTGAGTGTGACTTCGTATGGCCGGAATCTGATAATCTGGAACAGTATAAAGCAATCTTTGTCCCGGCACTCTATGCAGCACCAGATGAACTTCTGGAAAGACTGAAACAGTATGTGGCAGATGGTGGCACGTTGGTGGCAACATTTAAGACTGCCTTTGCGAATGAGAATATTAAGGTAAGTCATGAAATGCAGCCGCATATTTTAAGTAATTGCTTCGGAATCAACTATCAGCAGTTTACCTTCCCGAAGAATGTCGGACTGACTGGAAGTATTATCCGAGAAAGTGGTGCAGATGAAGCAGATAAGAAAAATGAAACAAAAGAAATTATTGAGACTGAAGAAAATACAGATGTGCCTGCAACAGCTAAAGTATTCATGGAATTATTAATGCCACAGGAAGCTGAAGTTCTGGCATCTTATGACCATTATAATTGGAAAGAATATGCAGCAATCACTAAGAATCATTATGAAAAAGGAACTGCCATCTACATTGGTTGCATGACAGATGACAACACTTTAAAAGCAGTGATCACAGAAGCACTTAAGAGTGCAGAGGTAGAGCTTCCGGAATATAGATGGCCGGTGATCGTAAGAAAAGGAACCAATGATCTGGGAAAATGTGTCAGATATATCCTAAACTATTCCGCAGAAGAACAGAAAGTTTCTTATTATGGCAAAAATGGTACAGAGTTGTTATCAGGAGAATCTGTACAGGATGGAGAAAGCATCACGGTTTCACCATGGAATGTAAAAATTGTTGAAGAAGCATAAAATATAGGTAATGTAAAACACAGGGAGATTTTTCTTATAGATATTCCTGTGTTTTATATTGCCTTTAAATATTGATATTATATTGTGCAAAAACTATAAAAGACAAAAAACTAACAAATGAATGACAAAATAACAAACAAAAAGGACATAATTCTTTCTTTAAATGAATGTAAAAATTGATAAAATATTCTTATGGAAAACACAGAGATATATACAAATATCACAATTAGGGAGGAAAGAAATAAGATGAAAAAATTTACAGTGTGTTTACTGATCGGTGCAATGGCTGCAAGTATGCTTACCGGCTGTGGAAGCAATGGTGGAAGTTCTGATTCTTCAGACTCAAAAGCAGACAGCAGTTCAGAAACAATGACTATTATGATGAACGGTTCTGATTCAGATGCATATATGGAAGGATACCGTAAGATCATTGATGGATTTAATGAGTCCAACGAGTATGGAGTAAAGGTAGAAATTCAGAACGTAACCAACTCTGACTATAAGACAAAACTGACAACAATGATGGCTTCTGACTCTGAAACAGATATTATCTTTACATGGGAACTTGGATATCTTGAAAACTTTGTAAATGGTGATAAGATTGTCAGCCTTCAGAAATATCTGGATGAAGACGAGGACTGGAAAAATAGTTTCAATGGAGGTATTTTAGAGCCTTTAACATATGATGGTGAAGTATATGCAATCCCAACTCAGCAGAGTACAGCTATCAAGTATTATAACAAAGCAATTTTTGATAAATATGGTCTTGAAGTTCCGACTACATATGATGAGTATGTGCAGGTATGCGACACATTAAAAGAAAATGGAGTTACACCTGTTGCATTAGCTTCTACAGCGGATGATGCATGGCTTGTATCTCAGTATATCCAGCAGCTGAGTGATGGAATTAAAGGCGAGGATTTATTCAACTCTATAAAAGACGGCACAGGAAAATGGAACGATGAAGGTATGGTTGAAGCTGGTAAACTGTTCCAGGAAGAAGTTAATAAAGGATATTTCGAAGATGGATTTACCGGAGTATCAAGAGAAGAGGCACAGTTACAATTTGCAAATGGACAGACAGCAATGTACTTCAACGGATGTTGGGAAATCTCCAATCTGGATAAGAAAGAGAATGCTGCAGAAGCAGAAAATATTAGTTGCTTCTTAATGCCGGCAGTAAATGAAGAATATGCAGGTGTAGAAGTTGGCTCTGTTGACACTTCTTATGCGATTACTAAGAACTGCAAGAATGTAGATGCTGCAGTAGCGCTGTTAAAATATATGACAAACGAAGAATCAACTTCTTCATTACTTTATGATTATGGACGTTTCCCAAGTACAAACATTGATATCGACGATTCAAAATTAACACCGCTGTGTGCAGATTTCGTAAATCTTCTGGGAGATGCAAAGGCACAGACGCCATGGTTTGACCGTGTAGATACTGATCTTGGAAATGAATTTAACAATACAGCAATTGGAATTGCAAACGGTGATGATGTGCAGGAAGCATTTGATACCCTGCAGTCTTATGCAGAAAGCAAGAGTAAATAAACAGATTGTTAAATAAATTGGCGGAACCTGAGATTTTACATTGGGTTCCGCTTGTTAAAAGGGAGAGTTGTCTATGAATAAAGTAATGGGTAATAAGAAAACCATAGCACTTTTTGTATTGCCTGCATTTATTATTTATGCAATCTTTGCATTAGCTCCTATTTTTTATAATGTGTATCTTTCATTATTTGATACAGACCTGATGTCAAAGATGAACTTTGTAGGAATCAAAAATTATCTGAGTCTTTTCAGTGATAAAACATTTAAACATGCATTTGGAAATAATATTCTGATGGTTGTCGGATCTTTGGTGGCACATATGCCATTAGCAATGTTCTTTGGTAATGCAATCTTCAAAAAAATCAAAGGTGCATCATTTTTCCAGACTGTATTTTTCCTTCCATGCGTAATCTGTGGTGTAGCAGTTGGTCTTACATGGACATTCATTTACAATGGTAATTATGGTCTGCTCAATGGTTTCTTAAAAGCAATCGGACTTGGTGGTTTGCAGCAGATGTGGCTGGCTAATAAAGAAACGGCAATGCTTTGCATTATCATTGTTATTATGTGGCAGTATGTTGGTTATCATATGGTAATTCAGTTGGCTGCAATGAGAAATATTGATTCTTCTTTCTATGAGGCTGCTGAGATTGATGGTGCTACAGGCTGGCAGCAGTTTAAATACATCACATTCCCACTTATCAAACCAATTCTGAAAATTGACGCAGTTCTGATCATTACAGGTTCTCTGAAATATTACGATCTGGTTGCTGTTATGACTTCAGGTGGACCAAACCATGCAACAGAGGTTATGTCTACATACATGTATTATCAGTCATTTAATATTCTGAATTATGGATATGCCAGTGCAATCGGTGTTGTCTTAATGTTACTGTGTATATTATCTGTAGGAATTTCCAACAGAGTATTCAAGACAGACGAAACAGTGTAGGAGGTGTAGAAAAAATGAAAAGAAGTGCCTCAGAAAATATATGGCTGGTTATTAAATATGTATTACTGATTGGATTTACAATTCTTTGTATTTATCCTCTTATATGGCTGCTTTTGGCATCATTTAAAACTAATGCTGAGTTGTATACGAATACATGGGGATTACCGGAACAGTGGTCAATGACAAATTATGTAAATGCAGTTGTAAAAGGTGGTGTATTCAGATACTTTGGAAACTCAGTTATTATTGCTGTTTCTGCGGTTCTGGTTACTGTAATCCTTGCGACAATGGCATCTTATGCAATTACCAGAATGCATTGGAAGCTTGCAAACCTTACACATAGTATTTTCCTTTTGGGAATGATGATTCCTATTTATGCCCTGGTAATTCCTCTGTTTTCTATTTTTAAGGGGATGGGGCTTCTGGATACACATCTTGCTGTTATTATTCCGCAGATTGCTGTAGGATTTCCGATGGCCATTTTCATTATCTGCGGATTTATGAGAAGTATTCCGACAGAACTTGAAGAGGCAGCAATTATTGACGGATGTACAGTATTTCAGTGCTTCTTTAAGATTATCCTGCCAATAGCAAAATCTTCAGTTGTAACAGTTGCAGTTGTTCAGTTTATCAATGTGTGGAATGATCTTCTGTTGCCGAGAATTTTCCTCACGGACAGTTCAAAAATGACGCTGCCGGTAGGACTTACCAACTTCCAGGCGATGTATTCTACAGACTATGTAGGTATGATCGCGGCAGTTATTATTACAATTATTCCTAGCATTGTAGTTTATATTTTATTACATAAGCAAATTATGGAAGGTATGGTTGCAGGTGCTGTAAAAGGATGATATGATTCAGAAAAAGAAATCGCTGCTTCTTATATGGGGCAGTGATTCTTTGAATCAGGAAAAGGTGGTAATGTTATGAATTTGTTGATTGCAGATGATGAGGCTGTAATTCGCAGGGGACTGCTGAGTCTTGACTGGAAATCAATAGGAATTACAGATGTGTATTCGGTTGCAAATGGAGTAGAAGCGAAAGAACTTTTGTTGAGCACATCGATAGATCTGGTTATTTTTGATATCAGAATGCCCGGTTTCAGTGGACTGGAACTGGCGCAGATGGTGAAAGAACGGTCTATGGATGTGGCCGTTGTACTTTTATCTGGATTTTCAGAATTCGAATATGCAAGATCGGCAATGCGATATGGTGTATATGAATATCTGCTTAAACCGGTTTCTCCAAATGAACTGATGGAAACAATGCATAACGTTATGCACCGTCTGGAACAGAAAAGATTTGAACAGAAGTTATTAAGCCAGAAGGATGAATTTGGGGAAAAGCATGATGCGGTATCGCAGGTAAACAGTCTTTTTGTACAGTCATCCGGTGCAATCAAATCGATTCTGACTGATATCGCGCAGAATTATGAGCAGAATATTTCTTTGGCAGATCTGGCTGAGAAGTATCATTTTTCAGAGAGTTATATTTCACGTAAGATTAAGAAAGAAACAGGCTATACTTTTGTGGATATTCTAAACGGGATTCGTCTGATGTGTGCTGCGAGTCTTCTTAAAACAGGTGAAAAGATAAGCGATGTGTGTGAAAAAACAGGATTTAATGACCAGCATTATTTTTCACAATTGTTTAAGAAAACATTTGGATGTACGCCGTCAAATTATAGAAATGAAAATGGTGAAAATTTCCCGGGACTTTATGAAATACTGAATAGTAAATCAGGAAATGGAAAGTGATATGAGAAGGCGCGATAAATTAAAACAAACTGGTGTTTTAAAAACAAATGGAAGTTTGATGAATAAGATTTTTAAAGTCTATATGTTGTTAATGTTTGTTTCATGTGTTGTTCTGCTGGGTGTTTTCGGAATTCGTTTTTCCAGTGTTTATAACTCACAGGCAAGATCACATATGAACGATGTTACTGTAGCAGCAGAAACAGGATTGGAAGAAAGAATCAGCCAGATTGATCAGCTCTCTGTGTCGATTCTGATCAATAACAGTGTACAAAAGAACTTAAAGGAAATCAATTATCAGACACTGGTGAATCCGGAAAATACATCCTTTCAAACTGAAAAAGCAGCGATTTCCAGTGAAATCCGAGGAAGTGTTTTTAATGTCCCGGGAATTGTTTCGGCCAGGATTTTTTCTCTGGATAATGTGGAAATTGTAATAGGAACCTCTGGCAAAAGAATCAAAGCAGATGATATTACAAAAGAAAAAATCTATGACCAAAATGGAGGGGCACTGTGGGCAGACGATGAAGAAAATGGAATGATTGGGTTATATCGTGCCATTCTAAGTGTTGATGATTTTAAACCTATCGGATATATGATTATTGAGTGTAAAAATTCATATTTCAGCGAAAAACTTCAATCTGTTCCCAGCACGTATAAAAATCGTTTTTACCTTTTGAATAATGATATGGACATTATCGTATCCAGTGAGAAAAATATGTGTGGAAATTCTTTTCCACTGGAAACGAGAGATTTTAAGAATGTAAAAATTGTCAAGGATCCCAGTACAGGAGAGAATAGTTATTTTACATATCAGTATGTGAATAATGGGTGGCTTCTGGTTTCCACTATCAATGTGGGGCAGTTGTGGAAGAATATAGGAATTGCGCTGGTGAGTGTGCTTATTACGTTTGGAATTGTGCTTTTGGTTTCTCTGATAATAATGGGATATGCTGCCAGAGTTATGGTAAAACCGACAAAGAAACTGGTAGATAGCATGACTGCATATCAGGAAGGAAACTTTGATTCCCGATTCAAGGTGGAAAGTCAGGATGAGATCAGCCAGATTGGTATGGTCTATAACCAGATGGCAGATAAGGTACAGAATCTGATAGAGAAGAATTATACACTGGAAATCGCAAACAGAGAGGCTGAAATCGAATTTCTGAAAATGCAGATCAACCCTCATTTTCTGTATAACTGCCTGGATACGATAAGCTGGCTTGGCTTTTCAAATGGAAACAGTGAAATAACGGATTTGGCAGTTGCTCTGGGAAAATTTCTCCGGGCAAGTATTAAAAGAGAAGACTATTATACGGTAAAACAGGAAATGGAGGTTGTAGATAACTATTTATTTATCCAGAAATACAGGTTTGGAGACAAAATAGAGATCAGACATAATATTCCTGATGAAGTGCTGAATTTCTATATACCAAGCTTTATCATTCAGCCGGTTATAGAAAACAGTATTGTACATGGTCTGGAAGAACAGATTGAAAAAGGTATCTTGTGGATCAACATTCAGCTATGTGATAACAAATATCTTCAGTTTAATCTGACGGATAATGGAAAAGGCATGGATGAAGAGCAGTTAAAACAGGTCATTCAGAATTATAGTGATAAAAATAAAAAAAGCAGTATTGGATTGAGTAATGTATATCGAAGGTTGAATTTGTTATATGGAGAAGCATGTGAATTTCATGTGACAAGTGTAGCGGGAGAAGGAACAGAGGTGACTTTCAGGATTCCTGTAATGCAGGTACCTGGCAATCATACTCTGAATGAAACATAAATGTTTAGTGGAGGACATGACAATGAATGCAAAACAGAACTACAAATGGAACGAACTGACAATGGGAACCTGTTATTATCCGGAACACTGGGATAAGAAACTCTGGGCAGATGATCTTGACAGAATGAAGAAGACCGGAATTTCTGTGATCCGTATTGCAGAGTTTGCATGGAGCAAAGTAGAGCCGGAGGAAGGTGTTTTTACCTATGATTTCTTTGATGAATTTCTGGACCTATGCAGTGAAAAGCAGATGAAAGTTATCTTCGGAACACCTACAGCAACTCCTCCTGCATGGCTGACAGAGAAATATCCGGAAGTCTTAAATGCACGGAAAGATGGTGTGCTTCTCAGACATGGAGGAAGAAGACATTATAATTATAACTCACCGGTTTATCAGAGACTTTGTGCAAGGGTTGTGGAGAGAGAAGCTGCTCATTATGCGAAACATCCGGCAATCGTGGGATGGCAGATTGATAATGAAATCAACTGTGAAGTGGATGAGTTTTATTCAGAGGCAGATTCTGTTGCGTTTCGTGAATTTCTCAGAAAACAGTATGGAACTCTGGAGAAATTAAATGAAGCATGGGGAACTACCTTCTGGAATCAGACTTATACAGCATGGGATCAGATTTATGTTCTGCGCCCGGTTTTAACTCGGGGAATTAATCCTCATCAGCATCTGGATTATATCAGATTTATTTCAGAGAGTGCCCGTCATTTCTGTAAAATGCAGGCAGAGATTATCAAAAAATATGTAAAACCGGGAGACTATATCACAACAAATGGTAAATTCTGGAATCTCGACAATCATAAAATGGAGAAAGAGTCTCTTGATGTTTATTGTTATGATTCTTATCCGGATTTTGCATTTGGTCTGGATCGTGATCCGCTGCACAGTGATGATCTGAATGATCGTAAATGGTCTCATAATCTCGCAGAGATACGTTCTATTTGCCCTCATTTTGGAATTATGGAACAGCAGTCCGGTGGAAATGGCTGGACAACCAGAATGGAAGCACCGTCTCCGCGTCCGGGACAGTTAACTCTCTGGGCAATGCAGAGTGTAGCTCATGGTGCTGATTATATTTCTTTCTTCCGCTGGAGAACCTGTACATTTGGTACAGAAATCTACTGGCATGGAATTTTGGATTATGATAATCGCGAGAATCGTAAATACAGAGAGGTTCAGGATTTCTATAAGAAGTTAAAAGCAATTGACGGTGTATGCAATTCAGAATATAAAGCAGCATTTGCAATCGTTAAGGATTATGATAATGAATGGGATACTTCTGTAGATGTATGGCATAACAGAGTAGCAGGAGCAAGCGAACAGGGAATCTTTAAAGCTGCTCAGTTGACACATACACCATATGACATTGTATATCTGCAGGAGGACAGTGAACTTACAGATCTGACGAAATATCCGGTACTGTTTTATGCACATCCGGTTCTGATCAGTGAAGAACGCGTGAAACTTTTGAAAGAATATATTGAGCAGGGCGGAACATTGGTTATCGGATGCCGTTCAGGTTATAAAGATATGAATGGTAAATGTGTGATGCTTCCACAGCCGGGGCTGCTGGCAGAACTTACCGGTACAGATGTACGTGATTTTACATTTACAAGTCCTGCAGAAGACGAGGTATTTGCAGAGTTTAGCGATAAGAAAATACCAATGCCAGTATTTAATGATATCATTACACCGCTGGAAGGCACAAAAACACTGGCCGTCTATGGAAACAGTTATTATGAAGGAAATTCTGCGCTTACCTGCCATGCAGTTGGCAAAGGACAGGTACTCCATCTGGGTGCAACTTTCAATAAGGAAAATACTGAAGCATTGTTTGATTATCTGAAGATTAAAGAGCCATTTAAAGAATATATTGAAGCTCCGGAAACAGCGGAAGTGATTATGCGTGAGAAGGATGGAGAGAAATACATTTTTGTATTAAACTACCAGGCTGAAAAGATTGAATATACACTTCAGAAACCAATGATCGCACTTTATGATAAAACAGAAGCAACAGGAAGATGTACACTTCCTGCATTTGGAACTGCTGTGTATAAAGTAATAAAATAAAAAATATTTCGAGAGTTACCGAAAGAATATAAAGACAGGGACGAACTAAAAACTGCTATAGAAACAAGAATGATATATTTGGCTTGTTATTCAAAGAAACATATATCAGGAAATGTTTGATATAGCAGTTTTTCTTTGTCTGTGTATATGACAGGAAGGATAATCTTGGTAATTTTTATCAGGCAGTTTTTTGATAGATTATTCCCCAAGTAATTTCACATAACGTGCCTGATGATGAACGGCAGGGAGAAATACATTTAAAATATCATCTGTCTTTATACGGAGGCTGGAAGTGTTGATACATGGATGGCAGCCAAGATAAGCCTGGTTCAAAAGATCTTCATCAATCAGGAGCTGTACCTTATTGTCCTTGTCGTTCATCAGTCCCATAACACTTACAGAACCTGGAGTGATATCCAGTAATTCTTCCATATGTTTCTCGTTGGCAAAGGAGAGCCGGGCAGTGTTTATCTGAGAGGAGAGTTCTTTTGTTTTAAATTTCTTGTCTCCTGGCATCAGCAGGAGATAGAAGTCTGTCTCCTGTCTGTTGCACAGGAAGAGATTCTTGCACATATGTGTTCCGAATAATGCGTCTATATCCTGGCATGCTTCAATAGTCATGGCTACCTCATGATCTACCCGGTCATAGGAGACGCCAAGAGAGTCTAATAAATCGTAAACACGTATTTCTTTTTCTAATCGTCCAACGTTAGTGGCAGGACGTCCAGTTAATAATTCCATTTTTTGATTCCTTTCGAGTGATTATAAATGTAAAAGCATTGTTTTGAAGATATCTGCAGGCATTGTAGCACAGAGGTTTATAAAAAACAATATAATGGATGGGAAGGGTATTAAAAAGAGTTCTTCTGCTTCTATAAATTGATAGTTAATGAGAAACTTTGCTCGAGATGAGCGTAGAATTTTATAAAAATGTTGTGTTTTATATATTTTTAAATAAATATGAGAAAGGGAAAACTGGAAACATTTTTTATTTACTTAAGTTTGTTTCCAGTTTTGACTTGTAAAGAAATGTTACATATTATCTCTGAATTCTTCAAGAGAAGAGGCGCTAAGAGAAAGTTGAATGACCGCGCGTCGCATTCTCGTTACTTCAGTGATGAGTTAGAGCTTGAAT
>OOBR01000295.1_pt1 | contig 57617 bp, 49 predicted proteins | sample 1671281 | NCBI WGS metagenome assembly OOBR01 (sample SAMN06348140, study PRJEB24527) | human gut metagenome | biome: human gut; feature: ankylosing spondylitis patient; material: feces | host: Homo sapiens | place: China | collected 2015-10
AGGTGGAGGTAGCGAGTTCGAGCCTCGTCGGCCGCTCCAACATGAAGCCATCGTTGATGCAGAAATGCAAAGACGATGGCTTTTTTGCGTTTCTTTTTTGCACAGAACTGCCAAAAACACCCTTCTGCAGGCGGACGGAACCGTCAGATTGCAAAAATTGTGCATTTCCTCTTGCCAAACGGCCCGGAATGAGGTATTCTATAGCCACAGTTTAACGCTTTAGCACTGCAAAGTGATAAATGAGAGGGAGCCGCCGGAGCACAGCCCGGTGGAACATTGAGGGAGGAACCTGTATATGAAACGCATTTCTCGTCGCAGCTTTCTGATGGCCGCCGGTCTCGGCGTGGCCGCTCTGGGTCTTGCCGCCTGCGGCGGTACCGCATCCGCTTCCACCGCCGCTTCTGCATCTTCTGCCGCGTCCGGCAGCACCGCCGCAGCACAGAGCGACCTGGACGAGATCAAGGGCAAGGGCAAGATGGTCATTGGCTACACCGTCTACGAGCCCATGAACTACACCGACGCCGACGGCAGCTTTACCGGGTTTGACACCGAGCTTGCCACCGCCGTGTGCGAGAAGCTGGGCGTGGAGCCGGAGTTCGTGGAGATCAACTGGGATACCAAGGTGGTGGAGCTGGACGCCAAGAGCATCGACTGCATCTGGAACGGCATGACCCTCACCGAGGACATCATGGCCAACACCGCCACCACCAAGGCCTACGCCAAGAACGCACAGGTCGTTGTGGTGAAGGACGGCACCGACTACACCTCCACCGCCGATCTGGCGGACAAGACCGTGGTGGCCGAGGCCGGTTCCGCCGGTGAAGCCGCCATTCAGGGCGACGAGAACCTGTCCAAGGCCGACTACGTCTCCAAGAGCGTGCAGACCGACTGCCTGATGGAAGTGGCCGCCGGCACCGCCGATGCCGCTGTGCTGGACCTGACCCTGGCCAATGCCATGATCGGCGCGGGCACCGACTACGCCAGCCTGAAGATCGTGGACGAGCTGAACGCCGAAGAGTACGGCGTGGCCTTCCGCAAGGGCAGCGACGCGGCCGCCGCCGTGGATGCCGCCTTTGACGAGCTGAAGGCGGACGGCACCATGCAGGCCCTGGCCGACAAGTACGATCTGGCCCTGGCCGAGTGAGACCGCAAAATCTGATGGAATGGGTGTGTTGTTGTGTCTGTGATCCTTGGGCGCCTTTCCGGCGCGTTCCTGCTCAACTGTGAGCTGTTTGCCCTGACCCTGCTGTTTGCGCTGCCGCTGGGGCTTGTGGTGGCCTTTGGCTCCATGAGCCGCTGCAGGGTGCTGTCCGGCGCGGTCAAGACCTTTGTGTGGGTCATCCGCGGCACGCCGCTCATGCTGCAGATCATCGTCATCTATCTGGGCCCCGGCCTGCTGGGCATGGCGAACCCCTGGCCCTCCGGCTCCGGCGGCCGCATGGTGGCGGCGGTGGTGGCCTTTGCCATCAACTATGCCTGCTACTTCTCCGAGATCTACCGCGGCGGCATCGAGGCAGTGCCCAAGGGCCAGACCGAGGCCGGGCAGGTGCTGGGCATGACCAAGCCCCAGATCTTCTTCAAGGTGACGCTGCTGCAGGTGATCAAGCGCATCCTGCCGCCCATGGGCAACGAGATCATCACCCTGGTCAAGGACACCTCGCTGGCCAACACCATCGCCAACAAGGAGATCATCATGATGGCCAAGGAGTACAGCGCAAAGGGCCTGATCTGGCCGCTGTTCTCCACGGCGATCTTCTTCCTGGTGTTCGTGGGGGCTCTCACCCTGCTGTTTGGCTGGCTGGAGAAAAAGCTGGATTATTTCCGCTGCTGAGGAGGTTTTGAATCATGGCATTATTGGAAGCCTCCGGCATCGGCAAGGATTTCGGAGAGACACACGTTTTAAAGGATATCTCGCTGACACTGGAACAGGGCGAGGCGCTGGCCATCATCGGTTCGTCCGGTTCCGGCAAGACCACCCTGCTGCGCTGCCTGAACTTTCTGGAGCGGCCGGACACCGGTGTCATCAAGGTGAACGGCGAGACCATGTGGGACGCCGCCGACCCCGCCACCCAGCGGGAGAGCGAGGTGCGCAAAAAGCGCCTGCACTTCGGGCTGGTGTTCCAGAACTTCAACCTGTTCCCGCAGTATACGGCATTGCAGAACGTGATGCTGGCCGGGGAGCTGCTGGCCAAGGAGCGCCCGGACTACAAGGCCAACAAAAAGGCCATCCACGCCCAGCTGGAGCAGCAGGCGAAGGAGCTTCTGGCCCAGATGGGCCTGTCGGAGCGGGCGGGCCACTACCCGCATCAGCTGTCCGGCGGCCAGCAGCAGCGCGTGGCCATTGCCCGGGCCCTGGCCCTGCACCCGGATATCCTCTGCTTCGACGAGCCTACCAGCGCGCTGGACCCGGAGCTGACCGGCGAGGTGCTGCGCGTTCTGCGGGACCTTGCCGACCGCAAGACCACCATGATCATCGTGACCCACGAGATGAACTTTGCCCGTGACGTGGCCGACCGCATCCTGTTCATGGACGGCGGCGTGGTGGTGGAGCAGGGCCCGGCCCGGCAGCTCATCGAGCACCCGCAGGAAGAGCGCACCCGCCGCTTCCTGGCTCACTATTCCGAATAAAAAAACGCAGACCCGCACCGCAGGCCTGCGTCCCGGCTCCTCCGCAAGGGGGAGCCTTTTTTGTTTTGATTTACTGTGCTTCGGTCAGCACGAAGGTCAGCTCTGCGGTGGCGGCACATTTGCCGTCCACATAGGCCGAGGCCTTGCCCACGCCCACCGGGCCGCGCTGTTCCACCAGCTCGCAGTGCAGGGTGAGCACGTCGCCGGGGGTGACCTGCTTGCGGAAGCGGGCATTTTTGATGCCGCCGAACAGGGCCAGCTTGCCCTTGTTTTCGGGCAGGCTGAGGGCGGCCACGGCCCCGGTCTGGGCCAGCGCTTCCAGAATGAGCACGCCGGGCATCACCGGCTGGCCGGGGAAGTGCCCGCAGAAAAATTCCTCGTTGCGGCTCACGCACTTGCGGCCGATGGCCCACTGGCCCGGCTCGTAGTCCAGGATGCGGTCCACGAGGGCAAAGGGGTAGCGGTGGGGCAGGATCGCCGCGATCTGCTCACTGGTCAGCGCGTTGGGCGTTTCGCGCACGGTACGGGGTTCGGCCATGGCTCACTCCTCCCATCTGCGCAGGGCGATGCAGGCATTGTGCCCGCCAAAGCCCAGACTGTTGCTCAGTGCGTAGGTCATGTTCTGGGCGCGGCCCACGTTTGGCACATAGTCCAGGTCGCACTCCGGGTCGGGCTGCGCGTAATGGATGGTGGGCGGGGCAAACTGGTCCCGCAGGGCCAGTGCTGTGAACACGGCTTCCACGCCGCCCGCACCGCCCAGCAGGTGGCCGGTCATGCTCTTGGTGCTCACGACGGTCAGCTCCTTGGCGTGCTCCCCGAACACCGCGTGGATGGCAGCGGTCTCGCAGGAGTCGTTCATATGGGTGCCGGTGCCGTGGGCGTTGATGTGGTCCACCTGTTCCGGGGCGATGCCGGCGTCGGCCAGGGTCCGCTTCATGCAGTCGATGGCACCCGCGCCGCCGGGAGCCGGAGCGGTGAAGTGATAGGCGTCGCAGTTGGCACCGTAGCCCACCACCTCGGCGTAGATGTGTGCGCCCCGGGCTCTGGCGTGCTCCAGCTCTTCCAGCACCAGCACACCGCTGCCTTCGCCCATCACGAAGCCGCCGCGCCGTGCGTCAAAGGGCAGGCTGGCCGCATCCGGGTCGGTGGCGGTGGAAAGGGCCTTCATGCTGGTAAAGCCGCCGATGCCCAGCGGGCTGATGCAGCTCTCGGCACCGCCGCAGACCATGGCGTCCTCGTAGCCGTCGCGGATGCGGTGGAAGGCATCGCCCACGGCGTTGGTGCCGCCGGCGCAGGCCGTGACCGGGCAGGTGCACATGCCCTTCAGGCCGAAGCGGATGGCCACCTGGGCCGCCGCCATGTTGGCAATGGACATGGGCACGAAGTAGGGGCTGACCTTCTCCATGCCTTTTTCCTCGCCGCGGGTATGCTGCTCCTCGATGGTGGGCAGCCCGCCGATGCCGCTGGACAGGATGACGCCGGTGGTTTTGGCGTTGGCTTCGGGATCAAGGCCGCTGTCCTGGATGGCTTCGGTTGCGGCAGCCAGCGCCAGCAGGGTAAAGCGGGCCATCTTGCGCAGCTCTTTTTTGTCCACGACAGCTTCCGGGTCAAAGCCCTTCACCTCAGCCGCCAGTTTGCACTTGAACCCAGCGGTATCGAACTGGGTGATGGGGGCAATGCCGCACTGTCCGGCCTTTGCGGCGGCCCAGCTCTCGGCCACAGTGTTGCCCAGCGGGTTCACAGTGCCCAGACCGGTAACGACCACTCTGCGTTTTTCCATGAAAACGTTCTCCTTTACATTGCCATGCCGCCGTCCACACAGAGCACCTGCCCGGTGAGATAGCTGCTTTGTTCTGCGGCAAAAAATGCCGCGGCGTTTGCCACGTCCTCCGGCTTTCCGGCCCGGCCCGCCGGGATGCTGTGCAGCATTCCGGTGCGGACGGCTTCCGGCAGGGCGGCGGTCATATCGGTCTCGATCAGGCCGGGGGCCACGGCATTCACCGTGATGTTCCGGCCTGCCAGCTCCTTGGCCAGGCTCTTGGTCAGGCCGATGAGCCCCGCCTTGCTGGCGGCGTAGTTGGCCTGACCGGCGTTGCCCCGCAGGGCCACCACGCTGGACAGGTTGATGATGCGGCCATGCCGCTGGCGCACCATGCGGCGGGCGGCCTCCTTGCAGCAGAGGAATGCGCCCTTGAGGTTTGCGTTCAGCACGGCGTCAAAATCGGCCTCAGACATGCGCAGGAGCAGGCCGTCACGGGTGATGCCTGCGTTGTTCACCAGCACATCCACCCGGCCAAAGGCGTTGACCGCCGCGTCAAACAGCGTTTTGCAGCCCTCAGCGGTGGAAACATCGGCCTGTACGGCCACGGCGTCCACGCCCTCGGCGCGGCAGAGCGCTGCCGTCTGCTCCGCAGGCTCTGCGCCGTGGCAGTAGTTGACCACCACGTTGCAGCCCTGCTTTGCCAGTGCCACACACACCGCCCGGCCGATCCCCCGGCTGCCGCCGGTGACCACCGCCGCGCGGGTCACAGTCTCTTCGCTCATGCTTCGTCCCTCCATGCGGCCAGCGCGGCGTCCAGCTGCTCCGGTGTCTCCACCGAAGCGCACGGCACGCCGGGCAGGGTCTTTTTCACAAAGCCGGACAGGGCACTGCCGGGGCCGACTTCCAGGATGTGGTCCACACCCAGTTCGCCCAGACGGCGGAGGGTGTCCTCCATGTAAACACTGCTCTGCACCTGCTTCACCAGCAGGTCCGGGATGGTGTCCGCGTCGGCCTTTTCGCGGCCCAGACAGTTGAACAGCACCGGGACCTGCATCTCACGGAACCGCTCGGTCTTGAACCGTTCGGCGAGGGCATCTCCGGCGGGGGCCATCAGCCGGGTGTGGAAGGGGCCGCTCACCTTCAGCGGAAGGCAGCGGCGGGCACCGGCGGCTTTGGCCAGTTCGGCGGCCTTATCCACAGCGGCTTTCTCGCCGCCGATGACCAGCTGGCCGGGGCAGTTGTAGTTGCAGATCTGCACACAGCCCAGCGCCGAAGCCTCTTCGCAGCAGGCGGAAAGCGCAGTGCGGTCCAGGCCCAGCACGGCGGTCATGCCGCAGTCGATGCCCTTGGCCGCATCGGCCATGGCTTTGCCCCGGTAGGCGGCCAGCTCAATGGCCTGCTTGGCGGTGAACACCCCGGCAGCTTCCAGCGCGGAGTATTCGCCCAGCGAAAGCCCGGCCACGTAAGCGGGCTGCACGCCATGCTCGGCCAGCACGGCGGTGACGCCGCAGGCAAAGGCCACCATGCAGGGCTGGGTGTATTCGGTCTGATTCAGAACGCCGTCCGGGTCCTCAAAGCAGACGCGGTGCAGGTCAAAATCCAGCGCCGCGCTGTCGAAGGCGGCCCGGAAGGCGGGGGAGCTTTCGTAAAATTCTTTGCCCATGCCGGGGTGCTGGGCACCCTGACCGGCATACAGAACAGCAAGTTTCATAGGTCATGCCTCCATTCGGCGGTCAATTCGTCCATCAGTTCCCGGACGGTGTACATCCGGTCCAGTCGGCCCACGTTGGCCCCGCAGAAGAACAGCCCCTCTTCCACATTGCCCTTCACCGCTTCGATGAGGGCGTGGGTGATGCAGTAGGGCACCTTTGCGGGGTCGCAGGTCTTTAAACAGCGGGCGCAGTGCCGGGGCGCAAAGCGTTTGCCCTTGTCCAGCGCCTGCACCAGCGGGGTGTTCAGCGCCCGGCCCGGCATGCCCACCGGGCTGTGGATGATGCGCACATCCTCCGGCTTTGCGGCCAGGAGCACGTCCTTGTAGGTCTGGCTGGCATCGCACTCGTAGGTGGGGATGAACCGGGTGGCCAGCTGCACCCCGGCGGCCCCCAGCTTTGTATAGTGGGCCATGTCGGCCCCGGTGTAGATGCCGCCCGCCACGAATACCGGGATGGCATGGCCGAACTGCGCCTCATAGGGCTGTACCTCGGCCAGCACTTCCGGCAGAATTTCGTCCAGAGACTGGCAGTGGTCTGCCAGCAGGTCGGCCTCGGCAAAGCCCAGATGCCCGCCTGCCTTGCAGCCCTCGATGACCACAAAGTCGGCGGTGCGGGCAAACTCCTTGGCCCAGCGGCGCAGGATGAGCTTAGCGGCCCGTGCGCTGGAGACGATGGGCGCAATGGCCACCTCCCGCGTGCCCACAAGGCCGGGCAGCTCCAGCGGCAGGCCCGCGCCGGACACCACCGCATCCACGCCCGCTTCTACCGCGGTGCGGATGGCAGCGGCATAGTCCTGGGTGGCCACCATCGCATTGATGGCCACCAGTCCCGCGCCTTTGGCAAGGGCTTTGGCTTTCTGGATCTCAGCAGTCAGGGCGCGGTGGTTGGCGCTTGCCGGGTCCCGGGCAAAATCCGGCTCCCGGTAGCCTGCATCGGCGGTGGAGATGCACCCCATGCCGCCGCAGGCCGCCACGGCCCCGGCCAGCCCGCCGAGGGACACGCCCACGCCCATGCCGCCCTGCAGGATGGGCACGGGCAGGGCCTTTCCGGCAAGGGTCAGCATAGCTCGTTCAGCGCGGCGATGCGCTGCCTCCCGCCTTCCCACAGGTCGTTCAGGATGTCGGCCACGGGGCGCACCTCGTGGAGCATCCCGGCCACCTGACCGGCCATCAGGCTGCCGGTGGTGGTGTCGCCCTCAAACACGGCCCGGCGCAGGCTGCCGAGGGTGTATTTTTCCAGTTCCATCTTGTCGGCCCCGGCCTTTTCCTGCCGGACGTACTCGCGGCTCATGCGGTTTTTCAGCACACGCACCGGTGCGCCGACGCTGCGGCCGGTGACGATGGTGTCACTGTCCTTGGCCTTGAGCAGGGCGGCTTTATAGTTCTCATGGATGGGGCACTCCTCGCTTGCCAGCAGGCAGGTGCCCACCTGTACGCCGCAGGCGCCCAGGGCCAGCGCAGCCGCCAGCTGGCGGCCGTCGGCGATGCCGCCCGCCGCAATGACGGGCACGCTCACCGCATCCACCACCTGCGGCACCAGTGCCATGGTGGTCATTTCGCCCACATGGCCGCCGCTCTCGGTGCCCTCGGCAATGACGGCGTCGATGCCCAGCGGCTCCAGATGCTTTGCCAGAACGGCGGCCGCCACCACGGGAATGACCTTGATGCCGGCGGCTTTCCACATGGGAACATACTTGCCGGGGTTGCCCGCGCCGGTGGTGACCACCTGCACGCCTTCTTCCACCACGATCTTGGCAAACTCGTCGGCCTGCGGGTGCATCAGCATGATGTTCACGCCGAAGGGCTTGGCCGTCAATTGCTTACAGCGGCGGATGTTCTCGCGCAGGGTGTCGGCGTTCATGCCGCCCGCGCCGATGATGCCCAGCGCTCCCGCGTTGGAGCAGGCGGCGGCAAACTCGCCGGTGGCGATGTTGGCCATGCCGCCCTGGATGATGGGATATCTGGTCCCTAAAATTTCATTTAAAAGTTTCATAAAGTTTTCCTGCGAAAGGCTTCCCCCTCGGGGGAAGCCTTTATTTCTTATACTCCACGATCATGCCGCCCCAGGTCAGGCCGCCGCCAAAGCCGATGCAGGCGATCGTCTGCCCCGGCTGCAGCTGCCCGGTCTCGGCCAGCTCGTTCAGGGCTACCGGGATGCTGGCGGCGCTGGTGTTGCCGTGGCGGTCCATGTTCTTGTAGAATTTGGCCGGGTCGGCGTGCAGAGCCCGCACACAGTGGTCGATGATGCGGCTGTTGGCCTGATGACAGACCACCCAGTCTACCTCGTCCAGCGTCTTGCCGGTCTCGTCCAGCACCGTGTGCAGGCAGCGGGGCAGGGCATCCACCGCAAAGCGGAACACTGCTTTGCCGTCCATGGTGATGGGGGCGGAACCGTTCCGGTCCGGCCCACCGGCGTGCAGGACGTCGCTGCCCCGGGCCCCCAGCGTGAGGGCAAAGGGGGTGTCGGCCAGCCGGAAGATGGCCGCGCCGGCTCCGTCCCCGAAGAGGACGCAGGTGGAGCGGTCGGCGGGGTCCATCAGGCGGGAAAGGGCTTCGCACCCGATGACCAGGGCGTACTGCCCGCCCAGCGTGGCCAGCAGGCCCCGCGCCACGGCAGTGCCGTACAAAAAGCCGGAGCAGGCCGCGTTGACGTCCAGCGCGGGCCGGTTCTCCGGCAGGCCCAGCGCCGCCTGTACCTGACAGGCCACACTGGGGGTGGCGTCCGGGGCCGACAGGGTAGCGCACACGCAGCAGGCAATGTCTGCCGGGGCAAGGCCGCTGCGCTGCAGCGCCTGTTTTGCGGCGGCAATGGCCAGCGTGGCGGCGGATTCGTCCGCGGTGCACCAGTGCCGGGTGCGGATGCCGGTGCGGGAGGTGATCCACGCGTCACTGGTGTCCACGGTGCGGCTGAGCTCTTCGTTCGTGACCGTCCGGCCGGGCAGCGCCCCGCCGGTGGCTATCAGCTGGAAGCCCTTCATGCGTTCCTCATTTCTCCGATCTGGCGGTATTTCTTGTAGCGCTGGTCGGCCAGGGCCCTGCCGTTCATGCGGCACAGCGTTTTCAGGTGTGCCCACAGGGCAGCGTCCAGCTGCTCAAACAGCACCGTGTGGCCGCGCTGGGCACCGCCCACCGGCTCCGGGATCACTTCTTCCACGATGCCGTCCCGGTACAGGTCCTGCGCGGTCAGCTTCATCATCTCGCAGGCTTCGCCGCTGCGGGAAGGATCTTTCCACAGGATGCTGGCAAAGCCCTCGGGGCTCAGCACCGAATAGACGGCGTTTTCCAGCATGAGGATGTGGTTTGCCACACCCAGCGCCAGCGCACCGCCGGAGGAACCCTCGCCGGTGACCACGGCAACGACCGGCACGGTCAGGCCGCTCATCTCCATCAGGTTGCGGGCGATGGCCTCGCCCTGGCCGCGCTCCTCGGCGTCCTTGCCGGGGTAAGCGCCCGGCGTGTCGATGAACGTGATGATGGGCCGACCGAACTTCTCGGCCTGCTTCATCAGGCGCAGGGCCTTGCGGTAGCCCTCCGGCCCCGGCATGCCGAAGTTGCAGGCCAGATTCTCCTCCAGCGAGGAGCCCTTGCGGTGACCGATGACGGTCACCGGTATGCCGTGGAAGCGGGCCACACCGCCCAGAATGGCGGGGTCCTCCCTGCACTGGCGGTCGCCCCGCTGCTCAAAGAAGTCGGTGAACAGGGCGGAGATGGTCTCGTCAATGTGGGGGCGGTCCGGGTGCCGGGCCAGAAAGACCCGGTCCTCGGCGGTCAGCGGGCCGCAGGCACGCAGGATCTCGTCCTCCTCTACGGCAAGCTCTGCCAGCTCGGCGGCGTGGGCCGTGATGGCGTCCATGTCGTCGCCGCTGCCCTTCAGGGCGTTGATCTGTGCATCCAGCGGAGCCAGCTGCTCCAGAATTTCCTTGATCATTCGTGTTTTCCTCCCACATGAAGCTGCAGCACCCGGATCAGGGTGTCGCGCAGCTGGTCGCGGGGCACCACCTGATCCACAAAGCCGTGCTCCAACTGGAACTCGCTGCGCTGGAACCCGGCGGGCAGCTTTTCGCCGATGGTCTGCTCAATGACGCGGGGCCCGGCAAAGCCGATCAGCGCCCCCGGCTCGGCCAGCATGATGTCGCCCAGGCTTGCAAAGCTGGCGGTCACGCCGCCGGTGGTGGGGTGGGTGAGCACGCTGACGTACAGCCCGCCTCTGGCGGAAAAGCGCTGGATGGCGGCGCTGGTCTTGGCCATCTGCATCAGGCTGAAAATGCCCTCCTGCATGCGGGCACCGCCGCTGGCCGAGAAGATGACCAGCGGCAGGCGTTTGGCTGCGGCGTACTCCACCGCGCGGGTGATCTTTTCGCCCACGGCGGTGCTCATGCTGCCCATGAAAAACCGGCTGTCCAGCACGGCAGCCACACAGGCCACCCCGCCGATGCGGCCGGTCGCCGTGACGGCGGCTTCGCGCAGGCCGGTCTTGTTCTGGGCGGCGGTCAGCTTTTCCGGGTAGCCGGGGAACCGGAGCACATCCTGCGGAGGCAGGTCGGCGTCCAGCTCCCGGAAGCTGCCGTGGTCCAGCACCAGACTGAGCCGGTAGTAGCCGCCGATGGGCATGTGATAGCCGCAGTTGGGGCAGACGTAAAGGCTGCGGGTCCAGATGGTGCGGGTGGCGCGGCGGCCGCACTGTTTGCACTCCACGAACTGTGGTTCATGCCAGACGGCCCCGGCATCCCGCCGGGCTTTCAGCTGGAACGTGCGTTCCCGCATCCGGCCGGGGAACAGGTCTCGGATCTCGTTCATGGTGTTCTGCCTCAGACGTGTGCGGTGATGTAGTTGTAGATGTCGCCCACGGTCTTGAGCTTTGCCAGCTCCTCGTCGGGCACGGACACGCCGCAGGCATCCTCCAGGGCCATGTTCAGCTCCACGGCATCCAGGCTGTCGGCCTCCAGATCCTCGGTCAGGCTGGCCTCCATAGTCACCTTGTCCTCATCGCAGTTCAGGGTATCGACAACGATCTTCTTCATTTCTTCAAACGTCATGGTAGTGTTCTCCTTTGTTCTGGTTGTATGAATGAATTAGCTAAAATGTTTGAGTAATTCGGAACACGACCATTATAGCCGAATCGTTGGATAAGTCAACAAAAATAACTAAAATAATTTATCTTTTACAGTTCTGACACACTTTCCTTCCTTTTTATAATGCACGGTACAGGCGGCGGTCTGCGCACAAAACCCATTGACACGATGTGGTGGCGCTGGCCATCGCGGTCATGATCGGTGACGGCTGCTGTGCCTTCGGCAGCATCAGCCTTGGGCAGGACGAGGTGCACCGCGCAAAGCAGAGCGTGGGCAACGCGGTGGTGCTGTGCGCAGAATGACCAATTCTTCCGGAAAAAAACTGGAAATGTTGATGCAATGCAAATCTTGTAAAATGCGCTTGCCTCGGCTATAATATCTTTCATGTATGTACACAACGTCCTGCCTCTTTCCGGCAGGGCGTTTTTCACGGCAAAAATGCAGAGCAACGGCTCTTTTTTGCATGGATGGGAGGAAACCTATGACCAAGGATATGACGCAGGGCAGCCCGCTGAAGCTGATCCTTGCCTTTGCAGTGCCGCTGATGCTGGGCAGCCTGTTCCAGCAGTTCTACAACCTGGCCGACACCATCATCGTGGGCCGCTTTGTGGGCGTGGAAGCGCTGGCGGCCGTGGGCAGCGTGGGCGGCCTGAACTATCTGGTGCTGGGCTTTGTCAACGGCATTGCCTGCGGCTTTTCCATCCCCATCTCCTGGACCTTCGGTGCCAAGGACTATAAAGAGATGCGCCGCTACACGGCCAACACCGTGTGGCTGTCCATCCTGTTTGCGGCGGTGCTTACGGTGGTCACCGTGGCGCTCACCCGCGCCGTGCTGGTGTGGACCAACACCCCTGCCAACATCATCGACCTGGCCGACGTCTACATCCGCACCATTTTTGCGGGCATCCCCCTCACCTTATTATATAATGTCACCAGTGCCCTGATGCGCGCGCTGGGTGACAGCAAGCGCCCGCTGTTCTTCCTGCTGGTGGCCAGCTTTCTGAACATCGGGCTGGACCTTGCCTGTATCATCGTGTTTGACATGGGCGTGTTCGGCGCGGCCTTTGCCACCGTGTTCAGTCAGGGCGTGGCCGGTGTGGGCAGCCTGCTGTACATCCTGCGCCACTACCATGAGCTGCGCTGGAGCAAGGACGAAGGCGCGTTCAGCCTGCCCCACTGTGCAAAGCTGTGCAGCATGGGCATCCCCATGGGCCTGCAGTGCAGCATCACGGCCATTGGCAGCGTGGTGCTGCAGGGTGCCGTGAACGGTCTGGGCAGCGACATCGTGGCCGCACAGACCGCCGGCAGCAAGGCCGCCCAGTTCCTCTGCGTGCCGCTGGAGAGCATCGGCACTGCCATGACCACCTACGCCAGCCAGAACATGGGTGCCCACGACCTCAAGCGGGTGGACCGCGGCTTGTACACGGCGCTGGGCATCGGCTGCGTGTACAGTGTGGTGTCCTTCCTCATCCTGCGGTTCACGGATAAGCTGCTCATCGGCCTGTTCCTGGAAGCCAAGGAGACTGCCATCATGGCCAACGCCCAGAGCTTCATCTTCTGGAACAGCGTGTTCTACATCCCGCTGGCGGTGCTCATCATCTACCGCTACACCATCCAGGGGCTGGGCTATTCGGGCCTTGCCATGTTTGCCGGTGTGGCCGAGATGGTGGCCCGCGCCATGGTGGGCTTCTGGTTCGTGCCGCTGTGGGGCTACTTTGCGGCCTGCATCGCAAGCCCGGTGGCCTGGTTCTTTGCCTGCTTCTTCCTCATCCCGGCCTACATCGTGGTGCGCAAGCGCCTGCAGAACGAAAAACAGGCCGATGCGCAGCAGGCGGCAAGGGCCTGAGCGTTTCCGGTTTATAAAACAAAAGGGCTGCTGCACAGCATTTGTGCAGCAGCCCTTTTTCGATGCAAGTTGGTTGAGACTTAGTTCTCCGGTGCAGCGAAGGCGATGGGGGTAGCGCCTGCAGCGGCGTCCACGCTCTTCAGGGAGAGCGGGGTGGTCTCGTAGTGCAGGGTCTCGAAGGTCTGGGTCTGGCCGTCCTCGGTGGTAAACTCCAGCACATAGGTCACGTCAGCCTGCTTGTCGGCCTCCACGTCGCGGGTGATGACCACGCTGTCGCCGTCAGCCAGGCCCTCACCGGCCAGGTTGTCGCCCTTGTCCTCGGCGCCGACTTCGTACAGGTACAGGTCGGTGACGGTGGAACCGGTGGTGTTGTACACGGTGTACTCGGCAGTGGTGGGCTCAGCGGCCTCGGAAGCGGCCTCAGAGCTTGCAGCCTCGCTGGATGCGGCAGAGGATGCCACAGAAGAGGAAGCAGCGGTGGAAGAGGAGCTGCCGCAGGCGGTCATGCCCACAGCCAGTGCCAGAGCGGCAGCAACGATTGCAACATTCTTGAGTTTCATGCGAAATACTCCTTTGATCTTTTTTCGTTCTTCTCGTTTCAACCCAACCAACCAGATGGGCGGGTTGTTGAGGTTGATTATACGCAAGATTCGACAAAAAATCAAGTCTCATGTCGGCATTTTTCACGATGAAACAGGAACTGTTACCATTTTGACATGAATCTGTCACAATTTAGCAGAGACTAACTTGAAGCTCCGTCCTGCTGCACCGGCGCATCCGGGACGCAGCACCGCCGTGGCGGGTGCCGCATTTTTGCCCCATCTCCCGATTTACAAATCTGCCGAAAAAGGCTATACTATAAATAATTATGCAAACAGGGAGGTGAGCACATGGCAGAACAGGAGCTGGAACAGCTGGAAGGCACGGTGGAAGATATCATCTACGAGAACGCCGACAACGGCTACACCGTGTTCGAGGTGTCCGGCGGCGGGGTCATCACCGTGGTGTGCGGCGTCGTGGGGGAACTGCACGCCGGGGAGAGCGTCATCTGCCGCGGCCGGTACGAGAACCACGCCACCTATGGCCGGCAGTTCCACGCGCAGGAGTGCGAGACGGACATGCCCAAGGATCTGGAAGCCGTGTACGCCTTCCTTGCCAGCCGGTCGCTGCCCTACATCGGGGCCAAGACGGCGGACAAGATCATCGACCTGTTCGGGGCCGAGGCGCTGGAGGTCATTGCCAACGACCCCGCCCGGCTCACGCAGGTGCCCGGCATCTCGCCGGACAAGGCCGACCGCATCCAGCAGGAGTTCAAGCGGATGTTCGGCATGCGGGAGCTCATCGCCTATCTGGCACAGTTCGAGATCGGCCCCCGCAAGGCCATGGAGGTGTTTCGGACCTTTGGCACAGGGGCCATGCAGGCGATTTCGGCCAACCCCTACCTGCTGTGCGGGGAGCCGCTGCAGCTGGACTTCCGCCACGCCGACAGCATCGCCCAGTATTACCACATGGAGGGCGACTGCGCCCAGCGGCTGGAAGCCGCTCTGCTGCGCACTTTGCGCCACAACGCGGGCAACGGCCACACCTGCCTGCCCCGGGCCCAATTGCTGGAAACTGCCTCCAACTTCATCCACCAGCCGCCGGAAAAGCTGGCCCGTGCGCTGGACAAGTGCATCGAGACCGAAGAACTCTGCGTGAAGATGTTCGACGGCGTGCCCTACATCTACCTGCCGGACCTTCTGGCCGCTGAGCAGGACATTGCCCACCGGCTGGCCATTTTGGCCCGGCGGGGCAAGAACACCGCCCGTGACCTGGACCGGAACCTGCAGGTGCTGGAACTGACCCAGGGCTTTGCCTATGCGCCGCTGCAGCGGGAAGCCATCCGCAAGGCCATGACCGAGAACTGTCTGGTGCTCACCGGCGGCCCCGGCACCGGCAAGACCACCACCGTGAACGCCATCCTGCAATTGCTGGAAAATCAGGCCGAGCGGGTGGCCCTGTGCGCCCCCACGGGCCGGGCCGCCAAACGGCTGAGCGAGCTCACCGGCCGCAAGGCCAGCACCATCCACCGCCTGTTGGAGGTGGACTATACCGGCGGCGTGGTCAGCTTCATCCACAACGACAAGAACCTGCTCAAGTGCGATGTGGTCATTCTGGACGAGATGAGCATGGTGGACGTCAAGCTGTTTCAGGCGCTGGTTACGGCCCTGCGTTACAGCTGCCGCATCATTATGGTGGGCGACGCCGACCAGCTGCCCAGCGTGGGCCCCGGCAACCTGCTGGGCGAGATCATCCGCTCCGGGTGCGTGCCCACCGTCTGCCTCAACGAGATCTTCCGGCAGGCCAAACGCAGCCTCATCGTGGAAAATGCCCACCACATCATCTGCGGCGAGCCGCTGCAGAAGGGCGGCAAAACGGACGATTTCTTCTTCCTCGAAGCGGACGGCGACGCCGCCCAGAAGCTGGTGTGCGACCTGGTCACCACCCGGCTGCCCCGCAGCTATGGGTTCGACCCCGTGCGGGACATTCAGGTGCTTTGCCCCACAAAGCTGGGCCCCACCGGCACCCAGGCGCTGAACGTGGAGCTGCAGAACCTGCTCAACCCGGAGCAGAAGGGCAAACCCCAGCTGCAGAGCGCGGCCCGGGTGTTCCGGGTGGGCGACAAGGTGATGCAGGTGCGCAACAACTACGAGATCGTCTGGCAGCGCATCGGCGGGGAACAGGGCGTGGGAGCCTACAACGGCGACATCGGCATCGTGGAGAGCATCAACACAAGGGAGCGCTCCATGGTGGTGCGTATGGACGACCGGCGGCTGGTGTACCCGGCCGAGAACCTCAACGAACTGGAGATCGCCTACGCCATCACGGTGCACAAGAGCCAGGGCAGCGAGTTCCCGGCGGTGATCCTGCCGGTGGCGCAGGTGCCGCCCCGCCTGTGTTACCGCAACCTGTTTTACACCGGCGTCACCCGTGCACGCAAGCTGTGCATCGTGGCGGGCCGGCGGGACGTGGCCAACCGCATGATGAGCAATGTGCGCCAGAACCTGCGTTACAGCGGCCTGTGCGCCCTGCTGCAGGCGGAGCTGCCGCCGGAGCAGGTGCGTGTGGAGGAATGAAGGCTGCAAAACTTGTATACTTTTTGCCGCAACTATGTTATACTGAACTCTGATCTGATTTTTGCCCGCCCGGCGGGCTTTTTACGATAGAGGCACAAGAGAAAGGAACGAACGACTTATGGCACAGAACGATATCGGCATCGACCTGGGTACGACTACCATCATCATCGCGCAGGAGGGCAAGGGCGTGGTGCTCAACCAGCCCAGCGTGGTGGCCATGGACACCCGCAAGAACTCCGTGCTGGAGGCGGGCGACAAGGCCCTGGCCATGGTAGGCCGCACCCCCAACTACATTTCCGCCATCTTCCCGCTGAAGGACGGCGTCATCAGCGACCACACCATGACCCGGGAGCTGATCTGCCGCTTTGTCAAGCAGGTGTACAGCTCCCATATGGTCAAGCCCCGGGTGGCCGTGTGCGTGCCCGCCGCCATCACCGGCATTGAGAGCGACGCCGTGGTGGAGGCCGTGGTGGCCGCCGGTGCCCGTCAGGTGTACCTCATCGACGAGCCCATCGCCGCCGCCCTCGGCTCCGGCATCGACATCACCCAGCCGGACGGCCGCATGATCATCGACATCGGCGGCGGCACCACCGACATCGCCGTGCTGAGCCTGGGCGGCAAGGTCAAGGCCACCAGCGTGCGGGTGGCCGGCAACCACTACGATGAGGAGATCCTCAAGCATGTGCGCAACAAGTACAGCATCGCCATCGGCCAGCGCACCGCCGAGGAGCTGAAAAAGCATGTGGCCTGCTGCCCGCAAAAGACCGACTTCCACGAGACCATGGAGATCAAGGGCCGCAGTCTGCTCACCGGCCTGCCGGTGCGCGTGAATGTGTCCACCGATGACCTGTACGAGCCGGTGATGATGCTCAGTGAGCAGATCGGCACCGCGGCCCACCAGGTGCTGGAAAAGACCCCTCCGGAGCTGGCCGGTGACATCTACCGCAACGGCGTCATGCTCACCGGCGGCGGTGCCCAGCTGCACGGCCTGGCCGAGTATCTGGCCCAGGAACTGAAGGTGGAAGTGACCGTCTCGCCCGACCCCGTCAACTGCGTGGCCCTGGGCACGGCCATGAGCCTTGGCATCGGCGACAAGCTGGAGACCGGCTTCACCGACGCCACCCCGCGCATCGGCCGCCGGTAAGAATGTTGCGGGAAAAAAGAAAATTTGTCCATTTTTGTTGAATTAAATGGGAAAATAAGGTATACTATTCCCAAATCGTGTTTTCGCGGCAGGTGCCTGCACCGGCTGCGAATCGTTGAGAAACAGGAGGAAAAACCATGGATTTAGGTTTTGACGTCGTCGTTACCATTACCGGTATCGTGCTGGTGTTCTTGATCCTCGTGCTGCTGATGGCGATCATCACGCTGGAAGGCAAGATCTTCGACGGTCTGGGCAAGAGGAAGGCTGCCGCAAAGGCTGCTGCCTCCAAGCCCGCCGCCCCTGCAAAGCCCGCTGCCCCGGTGCAGCAGGCCGCTGCTCCGGCTCCCCAGGTGGAGGAAGGCATTCCCGGTGATGTGGTGGCTGCCATCATGGCCGCCATCCACGCAATGGGCAATGGCAAGTACACCCTCAAGGCGGTGCGCCGCGGCACCAACGGCTGGGGCAAGGCCGGTGTGAACGACACCACGGCCCCGTTTTAACACAGGAGGAAGAACATGACACAGTTTATGGATACTCTGGTCGGTATTTTCCAAAGTTCCGGCTTTGCACGGTTCGGTGAGCCCGGCGGCTACCTGTACGCGATCATGATCTGCGTGGGCTGCTTTTTGCTGTACCTCGCCATCGTGAAGGAATTCGAGCCCCTGATCCTGCTGCCCATGGCATTCGGCATGATCCTGGCAAACCTGCCGGGCAGCGGCGTCATCCACATGGAATACTTTGTCGGTGACGGTCTGGAACACCCCCTGTGGGTCCAGATCCTGAACAACGGCGGCCTTGCCGATATGCTTTACATGGGCGTCAAGCTGGGCATTTACCCCCCGCTGATCTTCCTGGGCATCGGCACCATGACCGACTTCGCCCCGCTGATCTCCAACCCCAAGAGCCTGCTGCTGGGCGCTGCCGCTCAGTTCGGCATCTTTGGTACTTACATGGGTGCCCGCCTGCTGGCCGCTACCGGCCTGGTGGACTTCACCCAGAAGCAGTCCGCTGCCATCTCCATCATCGGCGGTGCCGACGGCCCCACCGCCATCTTCGTTACCTCCCGTCTGGCACCTGAGCTGCTGGGCTCCATCGCTGTGGCGGCCTACAGTTACATGGCGCTGGTGCCCGTCATCCAGCCGCCCATCATGAAGGCACTGACCACCAAGAAGGAACGTACCGTCGTGATGAAGCAGCTGCGCGCCGTCTCCAAGACCGAGAGGATCATCTTCCCCATCATGGTCACCATCATCGTGTCCCTGATCGTCCCGGATGCCGCCGTTCTGGTGGGTATGCTGATGCTGGGCAACCTGATGAAGGAGTGCGGCGTGACGGATCGCATCCAGAAGACTGCCGGCAATGAGCTGATGAACATCATCACCATCTTCCTGGCCCTGTCTGTTGGCTGCACCACCAGTGCAAACACCTTCCTGAACACCCGCACCCTGTTCATCATCGTGCTGGGCCTGATCGCCTTCTCCTTCGGCACCGCAGCCGGTGTGCTGTGCGGCAAGGTGATGTACGCCGTGACCGGCGGCCAGGTGAACCCGCTGATCGGTTCCGCAGGCGTTTCCGCTGTGCCGATGGCCGCCCGTGTGTCCCAGAAGGTGGGCCAGAGCGAGAACCCGCAGAACTTCCTGCTGATGCACGCCATGGGCCCCAACGTGGCCGGCGTTATCGGTTCTGCCGTTGCTGCTGGTATTCTGATCAATATCTTCGGCTAAGCATTCCCTGAAAAACAAATGTTCCCGTCCGGTGGTCCTGTACTGCCGGGCGGGTTTTGTTTTGTCACTGTGCAAGCTCTGATAGAGAAGCGTTATCTTGCACACATCGACTTTTTTGACTGCACATCGTGCAAAAAACAACTGTGCAAGGCTTGCACAGTTCGCCTGCGTTTACACAGTTCCAAGTGTGCAAACAATTGGAAGAGTGCAAAGTTTGCACACATTGAATTTTAAACGTAGATAAATTATTATTTTGGAAGTGTGCAATTTGTTTCACCCCGGCAGAAAAACCATGTGGACCCTCCGTCTGCGCCAACCGCCTTGTGGTGTGGCAGAGCATGGCTCCACGGAACCTGCCTGGGGCGGCACCGGCAGCGGGCCCCCTGCGCAGAAAATGGGCCGCAAAATTTCCGCGCAAATGCCGCCTGCAAACGCACCGGCTATTCTCAATTTCCTGAAAATGTGGTATACTGTTCTTTGACAATAAAAGGAGACAGGGGAACCCATGGCAACAGATCTGACACAAGAATTCTGCGCTCTGCGCGACACCTATATCGAAAAGCAGTTCGGCCGCCTGAACGAGATGCAGCGGCGGGCGGTGTTCACCACCGACGGCCCGCTGCTCATCCTGGCCGGAGCCGGCAGCGGCAAGACCACCGTGCTGGTCAACCGCATTGCCAACCTCATCCGGTTCGGCGCGGCCCACGGCTCAAAACAGCTGCCCCGCCCCGCCACCGAAGAGGACATCAAGGCCCTGCGCAGTGCCATCATGACCGGCACCGCCGCGCCCGGCTGGCTGGACGGTATGCTGCGGCAGAACGCCGTGCGCAGCTGGAACGTGATGGCCATCACCTTTACCAACAAGGCGGCCGGGGAGATGAAGGAGCGCCTGCGCCGGATGCTGGGCGGGGAAGAGGGCGACGAGGTGTTTGCCTCCACCTTCCACTCGGCCTGTGTGCGCATCCTGCGCCGCTGGGCGGAGGAGATCGGCTACCCTCGCAGCTTTACCATCTACGACACCGACGACGCCCAGCGGGTGATGAAGGCGGTGTACAAGGACCTGAACGTGGATGACAAGTTCTTCCCCATCAAGAGCGCCATCAACCAGATGAGCCGCTGGAAGGATCAGCTGGTCAGCCCGGAACAGGCCCTTGCCAACCCCGCCAAGGACACCAAGGGCGCACTGGCGGCCCGCATCTACGCCGCCTACGAAAAGCGGCTGAAGGAGGCCGGTGCCTTCGACTTCGACGACCTCATCTACCAGACCGTGCAGCTGCTGGCAGAGCACCCGGACGTGCGGGACTTCTACCAGACCAAATACAAATACCTGCTGGTGGACGAGTATCAGGACACCAGTGTGGCACAGTTCCGTCTGGTGAGCCTGCTCACCGGCCCGGAGCGCAACATCTGCGTGGTGGGCGACGATGACCAGAGCATCTACCGCTTCCGCGGGGCTACCATTGAGAACATCCTCAACTTTGAAAAGTGCTACCCCGGGGCAAAGACCATCCGGCTGGAACAGAACTACCGCTCCACCTCCAACATCCTGAACGCCGCCAACTGCGTCATCCAGCACAACACGGAGCGCAAGGGCAAGACCCTGTGGACCGACAACGGCGAGGGCGACAAGGTGCAGGTGTACACCGCTGAGAACGAGCAGGACGAAGCCATGCACATTGCGGATGTCATCGGCCAGCACCTCAAGGCGGGCGGCCATCTGGCCGACCACGCCATCCTCTACCGCATGAACGCCCAGTCGGCTCCCATCGAAAGCTACTTCACCCGCGCGGGCATCCCCCACAAGATCGTGGGCGGCCAGCGCTTCAACGACCGCAAAGAGGTCAAGGACATCCACTCCTATATGTCCATTGTGGCCAACCCCCGCGATGACGTGCGCCTGCGCCGCATCATCAACGAGCCTGCCCGCAAGATCGGCAACACCACGGTGGAGGTCATTGCAGACCTTGCCGCCCAGCAGGGGGTGAGCATGCTGGAGATCATCGGCCACGCCGACCAGTACGCCAAGCTCAGCCGGGCTGTGATGCCCTTGCTGAAATTCTGGCAGATCTACCAGAACCTGCAGGATTCGCTGGAGACCAAAACGCTGGACGCCTTTGCCGCCGACGTCATCGAGCGGACCGGCTACAAGGCCATGCTGGAAGCCGACGCCGCCAAGGGCCACGAGGACGCCGCCGACCGCCTGCAGAACCTGGGCCAGCTGGTGAACAACGTCAAGAACTACTGCGACCAGCACGGCGAGGACGCCACGCTGGAGGGCTATCTGGAAGATATCGCCCTCATCAGCGACATCGACAGCTACAACGAGAGCGCCGACCAGGTGGTGCTGATGACCATCCATTCGGCCAAGGGGCTGGAGTTCCCCTATGTGTTCCTCATCGGTATGGAAGAGGGCGTGTTCCCCAGCGAGATGAGCAAGTATTCCGAGGCGGACCTGGAAGAAGAGCGCCGCCTTGCCTACGTCGGCATCACCCGCGCCAAAAAGGAACTGTACATCTCCAACAGCGTCACCCGGATGCTCTACGGCCGCACCCAGCGCAACGAGCCCAGCCGCTTTTTGCGCGAGATCGAGCCGGAGTACATCGAAGAGACCCGCAGCCCGGTGCTGGAACAGCGTTCCCGTCTGGGCGGCTGGGGCAGCAGCTGCAGCGACACCGTGCCCGGCGGCGCGTCCGGGTACTCCGGGCCTTCCGGCTGGGGCCGCAGCGCCGGGGGCTACGGTTCCGGCGGCTATGGTTCCCGCTCCGGCGGCGGTTACCTGAACCGCGAGTACAACGCCGGGGAGCGCAGCGGGTTCGGCTCCGGTTATGCCGGGCGGGGCACTTCCTCTTCCGGCTACGGTGCCGCCTACGGCAACAGCTCCACCCAGCCCAAGGTGCGTTCGGGCGGGTTCGGTGCCGGGTATTCCGGCGCGGGCACCGCAAAAAAGCCCATTAGCTTCACCGGTGCACCGGCGGCAAAGGCAGCGCCCGCAGGCTCCAAGCACTACGAGCCGGGCGACATCGTGGAGCACAAGGTCTTTGGCCGGGGCACCGTGCTCAAGGTCAAGCCTGCGGCCGGAGACCAGATCGTGGAGATCAACTTTGAAAAGGTCGGCATCAAAAAGACCATGGCCAATTTTGCGCCGCTGACCAAAATCACAACGGAGGAATGACACAAAAATGATGACAGTTCGTTTGATCGCCCATACCCCGGAGCCGGAAAAGGTGGTGGCGGCTGCCGCCAAGCTGTGCTACTCCGACGCCCACATCACCGACCTGCTGGACGGCCTGACCGAGGAAAAGACGGCAAAGTTCCTGACCATGCTCAGCGACCTGGGCCACGCCAGCCCCATCGAGCACGCCAGCTTCACCTTTGGCATCGAGGGGGTCAGCCGTACCTTGCTGGCCCAGATCACCCGCCACCGCATCGCATCCTTCAGCGTGCAGAGCCAGCGCTATGTGCGCCTGGACGATTTCCGCTATGTGGTGCCGCCGGAGATCGAAGCCATCCCGGAGGCAAAGGCGGCTTTCCTTGAGAGCATGAACGAGGACGCCAAACGCTACCTTGACCTTGCCCACAAGCTGGAAGAGGGCCACACCGCCCGCCTGATGGCCGAGGGTATGCCGGAAAAGGCAGCCCGCGCCAAGGCCAGCAAGCAGGCCAATGAGGACGCCCGCTTTGTGCTGCCCAACGCCTGCGAGACGAAAATGGTGGTCACCATGAACGCCCGCAGCCTGCAAAACTTCTTCCACCTGCGCTGCTGCAGCCGCGCCCAGTGGGAGATCCGCCAGCTTGCCGAAGAGATGTTCAAACTGGTGTACCCGGTGGCACCCCACATCTTTGCAAAGTCCGGCCCGGCCTGCGTGAGCGGCCCCTGCCCGGAGGGCAAGATGTGCTGCGGCAAAATCGCCGAGGTGCGTGCAAAATATGCCGCCATCAAGGAAGGTGCCGCCGTATGAGCAAGGGCAAGCTGATCGTCATCGAGGGGCTGGACGGCAGCGGCAAGGCCACCCAGGCAAAGCTGTTGGCCCAGCACCTGGCCAGCCAGGGCCTGCCGGTGCGGGAGGTCACCTTCCCGGATTACGCCAGCGATTCCAGCGCCCTGATCAAAATGTATCTGGCCGGGCAGTTCGGCTCAAAACCGGACGATGTGAACGCCTATGCGGCCTCCAGCTTTTTTGCGGTGGACCGCTATGCCAGCTACAAGACCGACTGGGGCCGCTTTTACCAGGAGGGCGGCGTGGTCATTGCTGACCGCTACACCACCTCCAACGCGGTGCACCAGTGCTCCAAGCTCCCGCCGGAGCAGTGGGAGGCGTTTTTGCACTGGCTGTTCGATTACGAGTTCCATCTGCTGGGCCTGCCCGCACCGGACAGCGTCATCTACCTGCAGGTGGACCCGGCGGTCAGCCAGCGGCTGATGACCGCCCGCTACCACGGTGACGAGAGCAAAAAGGACGTGCACGAGAAAGATACCGAGTATCTGGCCCGCAGCCGCCGCGCCGCCGAGTATTGCGCGGAGCATCTGGGCTGGACCACGGTGCACTGCACCCACAGCGACGCCATGCGCAGCATCGAGGACATCCAGGCCGAGGTGCAGGGCATCGTGCTGGGCGGACAGTAACATAAAATACGATAAGAGGGGGCATCCTGACAGATGTATCGTTTGATGCAGCCATCCGACAAGGCGGCTGTGCTGGCGCTGTGGCAGCGCGAGCGCGGCGAGTCGGAAGAATTTGCGGCCAACGCCGTGGAGCGTTTTGCAGGGCAGCAGAATGTCTATGTGGCCGAGGAAAATGACGCCATTGCCGCTGTGGCACTGGCGGTGCCGGTCACGCTGCAGGGGCGGCAGGGCAGTTACCTCTACGGCCTGTGCGGACAGGGCAGTTTGATCCTGGCCGGCCTGCTGGACTACCTGTGCGCGCAGCAGAAGCTGCGGGGCGCAGGCTTTACCGTGGCCGTGCCCGCCACCCCGGAGCAGGCCGCTCTGCTGCAGGACAAGGGCTTTGCCCGCGCCTTTGCATTGCGCTGCCTGCCGCGGGAGGTGGCCCGCAACCTGTGGAGCCAGGCCGAGTTTGACAGCGTTACCGCCAAGAAGCTGTGCGAGCTGCGGGAGAAGTTCTGGCCCGATACGGTGCAGTTCACCCCGGAGCGCATGGCCGTGGTGCTGGGGGACCTGTATTCCCGCGGGGCCACCATCGTGGCCAACGAGCGGGGCTACGGCGTGTACTTCCGCAAGGAGGACACCCTGTATTTCGTGGAGCTCATGGCCGAGGACGACCGCGCCGCCGAGGTGCTCATGGAAGCCGCCCGCGAGAAGGAAGTCATCGTGGAAAAGGCCGTCATCACGGTGGGTGCCGCCCAGACGCTGTTCCTGGGGGAGGGCACCCGGCAGGAGTACGGCATGATCCGTTTTGACGGTGAGCCCTTTGACGTATCGGAAAGCTATATGCGCCTGATGCTGGAAGGCTGAGACGCAGAAAAACAACAAAGGAAGGTGCGTATGGCACACAAGGAGAGACACACCGCCCCGAAGAAAAAAGGCGGTGCCGTGAAGATTTTGCTGGCAGTGGTACTGTTGCTGGTGCTGGCCGCAGGAGCAGCAGGGGTGTTTGCCTACAACGAGATCCACGGCAACGGAAAGCCCGGCACCGAGGTTACCGTCAGCATCCCCCAGGGCAGCGGCGTTGCCGCCATCGCGCAGGAGCTCAAGGACGCCGGCGTCATCCGCTCGTCCTATCTGTTCCGCTGGTATGTGGGGCACAAAGGTGCTGCGGCAAAGCTGCAGTACGGTGATTTTACCCTGCAGACCGGGGCCAACGCCTACGATGCCATCATCGCTGTCCTTTCCCAGTACGCCAAGGCAGAGACCGTGCGTCTGACCTTCCCGGAGGGCACCACAGCCATTGCCATTGCCCGGAAAATGGAGGATGCCGGGCTGTGCAGCGCCGAGGACTTTCTGAAGGAAGCCAACGAGGGCGATTTCAGCGCGTACACCTTCTGGCAGTACGTTCCGGAGGACAAGGACGCCCCGGACCGCTTCATGAAGTGCGAGGGCTATCTCTTCCCGGAGACCTACGAGTTTCTGAAGGACGACACCGTGCACAACTATGTGGCAACGTTCTATGCTCAGTTCGACGCGCAGATCACCGATGCGATGTATGCGAAGCTCAAGGAGCAGGGCATGACCCTGAACGAGCTGGTCACGCTGGCCTCCTTTGTGCAGGAGGAAGCGGGCAACAGCCAGGACTCCAACGTGGCGCAGGTGTTCCGCAACCGTCTGGCCGAGGGCTCGCCCTATCCGCGCCTGCAGAGCAACACCTCCAGTTACATCCAGAGCGACGCCGACAACAACTACCTCTGGAACTGGGTGGCCCCCTACTACGGCGGGTGGGACAATATCCCGGAAAACATCGTCTCTGCGTATGATACCTACCATACGGCGGGCCTGACCCCCGGCCCCATCTCCAACCCTGGCATCGCTGCCATCCGGGCGGCGCTGAGCCCGGAGCCGGACGAGGAAGCAAAGGACGCCTATTTCTTCGTCACCGACCTCAAGGGCAGCTACTACTATGCCCGCACCCTCAGCGAACACAACGCCAACTGCCAGACCGCAGCGGACGTGAACAAGACGGTGAAATAAGAGGGTAAGTTGTCCGTTACGGCTGAAGCTGCCCGTTACGACCCTTCCTGTGAAAATGCGTTTGGAGCGCTCCGCAGAGCGCGACAAACGCGAATCTAAAAATAATTCTTCCGCTAAATATGTCCAGAGCGAAGCGGCGGACATTTCAAATCGTATTTTCTGAAAAAAGAGAGGAATATCAACTATGCTGCAAATCCCGGAACTGCTCGCCCCGGCGGGCGATCTGGAGCGCCTGCGCTATGCCATCAACTACGGTGCCGATGCCGTTTACTGCAGCCTGCCGGAGTTCGGCATGCGGTCTGCACCGGCCAACTTTACGCCGGAGCAGCTCACCGAGGGCGTCATCTATGCCCATGCCCGGGGCCGCAAGGTCTACCTGACCATGAACACTCTGCCCACCAATGAGGAAGCCGACCGCCTGCCGGACGCCATCAAGGAGGCCGCCAAGGCCGGTGTGGATGCCTTCATCGTGGCCGACCTGGGCGTGCTGGATGCCTGCAAGACCGTTGCCCCGGACATCGACGTGCACATGTCCACCCAGACCGGCATCACCAACTGGGCCGCCGCCCGCGCCGCCTATAACCTGGGTGCCAAGCGCGTGGTGCTGGCCCGCGAGATGTCCCTGCAGGACATCGCCATCCTGCGCGACAAGACCCCGCCGGAACTGGAGATCGAAGCCTTTGTGCACGGTGCCATGTGCATGAGCGTGTCCGGCCGGTGCCTGCTGTCCAATTACATGGCAGGCCGCGACGCCAACCGGGGCCAGTGCGCCCAGCCCTGCCGCTGGAAGTACTACCTGAGCGAGGAGACCCGCCCCGGCCAGCTGTACGAGATCGGCGAGAACGAGAACGGCAGCTACATCCTCAACGCCAACGACCTGTGCACCGCGCCCTTCATCGACCTGATCTGCAAGGCCGGTGTGGACAGCCTGAAGATCGAGGGCCGCGCCAAGACCTTCTATTATGTGGCCAGCGTGACCGCCGCTTACCGCAAGGCGCTGGATGCCTATCTGGCCGACCCCGCCAACGACAACTTTGAGCTGCCGGCTGAGGTCTACGAGGAGCTCACCCGCACCAGCCACCGCCACTACTCGCCGGGCTTCTACTTTGGCCGCGAGCAGGCCAAACAGGCCACCGACAGCGCCACCTACATCCGCGAATGGGAGTTCGTGGGCACGGTGGACCGCTGGGAGAACGGCGTGGCCCACTGCCAGCAGCGCGGCAAGTGGAGCCTGGGCGATACGCTGGAAGCCCTCTGCCCGGACGGCCGCAGCATCCCGCTGACGCCGGAGTGGATCGAGAACGAGGCCGGGGAACGGGTGGACAGCACCCCTCACGCCATGGAAAAATACACCATGCCCACCCCGGAGCTGCCGCCCATGAGCCTGCTGCGCCGCAAAACGGCAGAATAAGCAGCCGCACCCCGCAAACCATGCCAACCGGCACCGCCTGCAAAGGCTTTGCCGGCTGGCTTTTTTTACATCCCTTGCAAAACCGCACAAACCGCGCTATACTGACGTATATTATCATGCAGAGCGAAAGGAGGGAGCCTGATGTTCCGGCTGCCGATCGTAAAATTTTTCAGCCGCATCCTCAATCGAATCACCATCACGGTGGTGCTGGTGGCCCTGCAGGTGGCATGGGTGCTGTGGGCGTTTTTCTCCCTCACCACCGGCCGCGTGTGGGTCAACGTCGGCTTGCAGCTGCTCAGTCTGTTTATGATGCTGTACCTCGTGCGCAAGGACGAGAACAGCGCCTACAAGATCGGCTGGATCGCGCTCATGGGGGTGCTGCCGCTGCTGGGCGGGGCACTGTACCTCTCCTTTGGCAACAAGCGCCCGGCCAAGCAGCTGCGCAGCAAGCTGCAGGCGGTGGACGAGGCCCACAGGGCTGATCTTGTCCAGCAGCCGGGCCAGACCGACGGGCTGGATGCTTCCGGCCTCGGCATGAGCCGCTATCTGGCGCGGTACGGCCGCTACCCGGCCTGGAAGAACACCGCCGCGCAGTATTTTGCCTGCGGCGAAGCCATGTACCCCCAGCTGCTGCAGGATCTGGAGCGGGCCGAGCACACGATCTTTGTGGAATATTTCATCGTGCACACCGGCAAAATGTGGGACGGCGTGGAAGCCATCCTCCGGCGCAAGGCCGCGCAGGGGGTGGACGTGCGCCTGATCTACGACGACTTTGGCAGCCTGCTGGGCCTGCCCACCGACTTTGTGGTGCGCATGGAGCGGGCGCACATCCGGTGCATCCCCTTCAACCCGGTGGTGCCGGTGCTCTCGCTGGTGATGAACCACCGCGACCACCGCAAGATCGTGGTCATCGACGGGCGCATCGCCTACACCGGCGGCGTGAACCTGGCCGACGAGTATATCAACGCGGAGCAGCGCTTCGGCTACTGGAAGGACGCCGCCCTGCGCATCGAGGGCGATGCTGCGTGGAATTTCACCGTGATGTTCCTCAACTTCTGGAACGCTTTCCGCCCCAGTGAGACGGACTACAGCGCCTTCCGCCCCCAGCACAGTGCACACCCGGTGCAGGACGGCATCGTGCAGCCTTACGCCGACAGCCCGCTGGACGAAGAGCCGGTGGCGGAGACGGTGTACCTGAACCTGCTGGCCCGGGCCGAGCAGTATGTGTATATCTACACGCCCTATCTGGCTGTGGGCGAAGAGATGCTGGATGCGCTGAAAAACGCCGCCAAGCGCGGGGTGGATGTGCGGCTGGTGCTGCCGGGCATCCCGGACAAGAAGCTGGTGTTCCGCCTGAGCCGCTCCTACTACCTGCCGCTTTTGCAGGCGGGGGTGCGCATCTACGAGTACACCCCGGGCTTCCTGCATGCCAAGTGCTGGGTGAGCGACGACCGGGCAGCCGTGGTGGGCAGCATCAACATGGATTACCGCAGCCTGTTTTTGCACTTTGAGTGCGGCGTGCTGCTGCAGCACAACAGTCAGGTGGCTGCCCTGCGGGACGATGTGCGGGCCACCCTGCCGCAGTGCCGCGAGATCCATATTTCGGACTGCCGCACCAGCATCCCCGGCACCCTGCTGGACAGCGTGCTGCGCCTGCTCAGCCCGTTGATGTAAGGGCGCGCTCATAATTGCCCCGGCAGGGGGCACACTAGCTCCAAAGCCCGTGCGGCTGCGCGGGAGCAAAAGGAGCAAGTGTACCATGAAGCAGGTTTTTCGGGTTTTTTGGGGCTGTACGCTGGCCGCGGCGCTGGCGCTGACCGGCTGCGGCCGGGGCGGCGCTCCGGGCAGCAGCGGAGCCGGGTCCATGAGCGGCAGTGGGTCCGGTGCCATGAGCGGCGGCACAGCCGGGCAGGAGCAGGCCTGGCGCACCGGTCTTGGCGTTGTGACCGAGGCCGCAGGCAGCGACCGGGCCGGCAAGATCACCACTGCCGCTGCGGCTGTGGTGCTGGACGCCGACGGCAAACTGGCCGACGTGATGCTGGACGAGCTGGAACTTTCGGTCTCCGGCGGGAGCACCGGCAGCGTGACCACTCCGGAGGATGTGCGGTCCAAGCGCACAAAAGGGGAGGACTACCCGCTGGCGGCGGCATCCTCCCTCGGCAAAGGGTGGGCCGAGCAGGCCGACTGGTTTGCCGACTATCTGACCGGCAGGACCCCGGACGAGGTAAAAAAGCTGAAAACGGATGAAAACGGCAAGCCGCAGGACGCCGACCTTGTGTCCGGCTGCACCATCGCGGTGGACCGCTACCGGGACGCCGTGGTGCGCGCCTGCGAACAGGCCAAAGCACTGGGAGCCGCCCAGGGGGACCGGGCGACCCTGAGCCTGATCGCGGCAGACCTGCCCCAGGACCTTGCCGCCACGGATGACCAGGACGCCCACGTCCAGGCAGACATCACGCTGGCGGCCCTGACCGTGGACAGCAATGGCCGGGTGACCAGCGCCATCGGGGACATGACCCAGCCGCAGCTGACCGTCAGCGCGGACGGCACGGTCTCCGGGCCGGAAGAGCCGGTGTACACTAAGAACGAGCAGGGCGACAAGTACGGCCTGCGGGAGGCCAGTGCCCTGCACAAGGAGTGGTACGAGCACGCCGAGGGCTATTGCAGCACCCTGAAGGGCAAGACCATGGCGGAGATCGCCGCCCAGCCCACCGACGGCTCCGACGCCGACCTGAAAGCCCTGTGCACCATCTCGGTCACCGACCTGCAGAAGGCGGTGCTGGCCGCGCTGGCAGAAATCTGAACAGAACAAAACGAGGGAAGGCCCGCGGGCTTTCCCTCGTTTTTGTGGATGGAATTATTTGCCGAACGCGCTGTCGGTCAGGCCGTCCATGTTCAGCATGCCTTCCAGCGCGGCGATGTCGGTGGTCACGTCCAGCGCATCGGACTGGAACAGCTTGTCCAGCTGGTTTTCAAAGGCGGTCACCAGCAGATCCATGCTGCGCTCAATGCTGTGCTTGGCTTCGGTGATGTTCGTGCCCTCCACCGCCTGCCGGGAAAGGCTGGCGTAGGTGTTCAGCAGCTTGAGCGCGGTAGGCAGATAGTAGTTCATAAACTTTTGCAGCTGCGCCTTTTTGTCCGGGTCCTTCTGCGCCAGCGCAAAGATACGCTCGCTGACCTCCTCCAGCCGGGAGATCTTCTGGCTCATCACCGGGTCAGGAATGGCATCGTTCACTTCCCGCAGCTGGCGCAGCAGTGCAGCGTACTCGTCCTCTGCGGCGGGCTGGGGCTTGGGTGCCGGAGCGGGTGCGGGCTTTTTCGGCTGCGGTGCTGCGCCCCGCACCACCAGCGTGTCGGTGCGGTTGTCAATGTAGGCGTCTGCGCCGAAGTATCCGTGCTCGATGGCGCTTTTCACGGCAGGACGTCCCCGGGTGGCATCCACCCCGGCGGCAGCAAACAGTTCCGGCAGGGGGATGTTATCCCGCTCGCCTACCACCTTATCCAGCAGCCGCTCCAGCTTGCGGGTGCTCTTCATCCGCAGGCCGGTCAGCAGTGCACCGCCGCCGCCAATGACCATGGCGATATTCGAGAACAGGCCGCTGAAGCCCGGGTAAAACCGCCAGATCTCCAGGACGTCCACCGCATTCGTCACGCCGGCAAGCAGAAAGACCGCACCCATGATGGTGCAGAGGGTGGCAATATTCTTGTGCCATTGCTTGGCGCTTTTCTGCTCCTGGGTGGGCATATCCGGACCGTGGACTGGCTCCTCCTTCCGGGTGGAGGCAGGCTCTGGTGGGGTATAAGCATTCCCCGGGCGGGCGGCCTGCTCCTCTTTCTCGGCCTTTTGGTCAATGCCCTTCAGGATGAACAGCAGCACTCCCAACGGCCCGGACATCGCCATCACGATAAAGATGGCGATGGTGGGGATCTTTGCAAAATAATGTTTTCTCGGCTCCATGAAACAGAGTTCCTTTCCGCAATAAAAATAAAAGACCGTGTTCCACTCTATTATAGCGGAACGCGGTCGTTTTGTTAAGGGGTAATCCATGCGGGCGGCAGGGGAGTAAGTCTGCCCTCGCGGGGAGAGATCACTTCATCAGGCTGCACACGGCCTCAGCGTAAGCGGTGGGGTCGTCCACCGGCAGGCCCTCGATGAGCTGGGCCTGTGCGTACAGCAGGGCGCTGTACTGGTTGATCTTGTCGGTGTCACCGGCCTCCTGTGCGGCCTTGAGCACGGCGAACACGGGGTGGTTGGCGTTCAGCTCCAGCACCTTGTCGCTCTTCACGCCCTCGCTGCCGGGCTGCTTGGACAGCACCTTTTCCATCTCGATGGACAGCGGGCCGTCGGCGCTCAGGCACACCGGGTGATCCTTCAGGCGGGTGGAGACCTTGACTTCCTTCACCTTGCCGTCCAGAGCAGTCTTCATGGCGTCGAACAGGTCCTTGTTCTCGGCGGTGGCATCCTCGGCGGCCTTCTTCTCTTCCTCGGTCTCAAGGCCCAGGTCACCGCTGTTGACGTTCTTGAACTCCACGGTGCCGTCCTTGCCCTCAGCATCCTTGCGGGGATAGGTGCGCAGGATCTGCAGGCAGAACTCGTCCACGTCCTCGGTCAGCAGCAGCACGTCGTAGCCCTTGCCCAGCACCAGCTCGGTGGAGGGCAGCTTGGCCAGACGGTCGGAGGAGTCACCGGCGGCGAAGTAGATGTACTTCTGCTCGGCGGGCATCTTGTCCACATACTCCTGCAGGGTGACCATCTTCTGCTCCTTGGCGGACCAGAACAGCAGCAGGTCCCGCAGCAGCTCGGCGTGCATGCCGTAGTCGGAGTAGGCACCGAACTTGATCTGACGGCCGAACTCCTTCCAGAACTCCTCGTACTTTGTGCGGTCGTTGGCCAGCATGGCGTGCAGCTCGTTCTTGATCTTCTTTTCCAGAGCGTTGTGGATCAGCTTGAGCTGGTTGTCCTTCTGCAGCATCTCACGGCTGATGTTCAGGCTCAGGTCCTGACTGTCCACGATGCCCTTGACGAAGCTGAAGTAGTCGGGCAGCAGGTCGGCGCACTTTTCCATGATCAGCACGCCGGAAGCGTACAGGGCCAGACCCTTCTCGTACTCCTTGGTGTAGAAGTCGTAGGGGCGGTGGCTGGGCACGAACAGCAGGGCGTTGTAGTTGGCAGTGCCCTCGGTGCGGCTCACGATGACCCGGGCGGGGTCGGCATAGTCGCCGAACTTGTCCTTATAGAAGGCGTTGTATTCCTCATCGGTCACTTCGCTCTTCTGCTTCTTCCAGATGGGGATCATGCTGTTCAGGGTCTCCAGCTCGGTATAGGTCTCCCACTCGGGCTTGTAGTCCTCGGGCTTGGGGTCCGGTTCCGGCTTCTGGCGGCTCTTTTCGCGCTCCATCTGGATGGGATAGCGCACATAGTCGCTGTATTTCTTCACGATGGCCACGATGCCGTACTCGTCCAGGAAGTTGTCGTAGTGGTCGGTCTCGGTGTCGGGCTTGATGTGCAGGATGATCTGGGTGCCGGGGGCATCCTTCTCGGCGGGGGTCATCTCGTAGCCGTCCACACCGGAGGACTCCCACTGCCAGGCCTCGTCCGAGCCGTAGGCCTTGGAGATGACGGTGACCTTGTCGGCCACCATGAAGGAGGAGTAGAAGCCGACGCCGAACTGGCCGATGATGTCGATGTTCTCGTCCTTGTTGTCCTGCTTGAAGTCCAGGGAGCCGGAGTGGGCGATGGTGCCCAGGTTCTCTTCCAGCTCCGCTTTGGTCATGCCGATGCCGTTGTCCTCCACGGTGAGGATGCGGTTTTCCTTGTCGCGGGTGATCAGGATGCGGAAATCGCTCTTGTTCATGCCCACGGAGGTGTCGGTCAGGCTCTTATAATACAGCTTGTCGATGGCGTCCGAGGCGTTGGAGATCAGCTCCCGCAGGAAAATTTCCTTGTTGGTGTAGATGGAGTTGATCATCATATCCATCAGCTTTTTGCTCTCTGCCTGAAATTCTTTCTTGGCCATAGTACAAAACCTCTTTTTTTATCTGGATTCAGTGCAAGCACTCGACGCAAGAAACTGCCGTCAAACACTTAGCACTCATAACTTTCGAGTGCCAATATACACCGCTTTGCCGCAAAAATCAAGGGCTTTCATAAAAAGTTTAAAAATGCCCCGGTTTGTGCTATAATAAACCGCAAAGGATGTGAAATCATGGCAAAACAGGGCGAGGCAGCCTACGCCTATTTTTTAAAAGGATATAACTGCAGCCAGAGCGTGGTGGCGGCATTTGCGCCGCAGCTGGGGCTTTCCGAGGAGATGGCCCTGCGCATGAGCGCCGGGTTCGGGGCAGGCATTGGCCGGATGCGGGAAGTGTGCGGCGCGTTCTGCGGGGTGGTCACGGTGCTGAGCCTGGTCTACGCCGACCCGGCGGACCCCCAGGACAAATCCCGGATGTATGCCCTCGTGCAGGAGGCAGCCCGGCTGTACCGTGCCCGCAACGGCGGGGACAGTATTATCTGCCGGGAACTTCTGGCAAAGGCCGGAGCGGCCCCTTCCGGCGGCACGAAGGCCGAGGCCCGCACGGCGGAGTATTACCGCAAGCGGCCCTGCCCGGAGCTGTGCCGGATGTGCGCAGACCTGTGTGCGGAATTCATCGCGGCCCACCCGGAGGGCCGCTGCGGCGTGTATAAGGAGGATGTGTGATGCAGCTGAAACAGCTGGACCTGCCCGGCGGCGGGCTTCTGACGGTGTACCTGCGCGACTGCGTGGAGGCGATGCCGCAGGCCATGGAGCGGCCGCTGGTGCTGGTGGTGCCGGGCGGCGGCTACAGCCATCTGAGCGCCCGCGAGGGCGACCCCGTGGCCCTGCAGTTTGCGGCGGCGGGCTACCACACCGCAGTGCTGCGCTACGCCATCTGTGATGAGGCGAAAAACTGCCTGCCCCTGCGGCAGCTGGCGGCGGCCATCGGTCTTGTGCGGCAGAATGCGGCCCAGTGGCATGTGCTGCCGGATAAAATTGCGGTGTGCGGCTTTTCGGCGGGCGGGCATCTGGCCCTTTCCGGGGCCGTGCTGGCGGTGCCGGGCCTGCCGGAGCAGCCCCGCCCGGATGCGGTGATCCTGGGTTACCCGGTGATCACGGCAGGGGAGTACGCCCACCGGGGCAGTTTTGTGCAGCTGGCCGGGGAGGACCCCGCGGCGCAGCAGGCCTTCGGGCTGGAGGACAAGATCACGCCCCGCACCCCGCCGGTGTTCGTCTGGCACACCATGGAGGACGAGACGGTCCCGGTGGAGAACACCCTGCTGCTGGTCAGCGCCCTGCACCGGGCCGGGGTGCCGTGCGAGGCGCATCTGTTTGAAAAGGGCTGCCACGGCACCAGCCTGAGCACCGCCGAGGTGAACCACCCCAGCGCCCACCGCAGCCGCTGGCTGACCCTTGCCCGCGAGTGGCTGGATGACACCTTTGATTTCCATTTGGGCACGGGGGAGACGGGCGGTTAAACGCCGTCGGTTTTTCGCGTGCCTGCAAAAAATTCACAAATATTCCGTTGACTTGCACGGCCCAAAACCGTATACTGGTCAGCGGAAACAAACAGGAAGAAGGAACGACCAATGGTTATGGATGATCCCACTCTGCCGCGCATCAAGGTGCGCGACCTTTTGATGCAGGCTTTTCTCACCGGCTGGACCCGGTCGGACAAAGCCGTTTCCCAGGACGAATATCTGCAAAGCTCCATTCAGGTGATCGAGATGCTCCAGGTGGAGCCGGAGAACCTGTATGCCGAGGAGGGCCTCGGCCTGCCGGACGGCGAAGAGGTGGACCACCTCGACGACCTTCTGCGCGCCGACGGCGTGTGGCTGTACTACGGTGTGGAAGCCGAGAACTTCTTCCTGATCCAGTGGTACCCGGATGAGGTGTCTGCCAACGCAAAGCTGGCCCAGCTGGAAGAACTGGGCGACGGCAAGCAGTATCTGGTGGACCTGACCCTGAAGCGGGAGAATCCCTCACAGGCCGAAAACTTCGGCAATTCCAACCCGGTGCAGCTCCGCTCCTGATCATTTTTTGCCGCCCTCACGGCGGAAAGGGGAGAACGCCCATGCAGCTTTCTACGACCGAACACGAACAGCTTTATGCCATTTTGCAGCAATACGATGAGAACCCCCAGGTGCAGCGCATGCGGGAGTTTATCCAGCACGGCGATGTGACCACCTACCAGCACTGCAAGAACGTGGTGCGGGTGAGCTTCTGGCTCAATAAGCGGCTGCACCTGCACGCCGACGAGACCTCGCTGGCGGTGGGGGCTTTCCTGCACGACTTTTACCTCTACGACTGGCACAAGCGCAGCACCTTCCACGGCCTGCGCCGCCTGTTCGAGATGCACGGCTTTTCGCACCCGGGCTATGCCTGCGTGAACGCCCAGCGGGTGTTCCACATCACCAAAAAGGAGCAGGACATCATCGCCAGCCACATGTGGCCGCTCACCTTCCGCCATGTGCCCACCTGCCGCGAGGCCTTCATCGTGTGCCTGGCCGACAAGTATTGCGCCGTGGTGGAAAGCATGTTCCGCCGCAGCCGCGTGGCCGCCGCCCGCAGCGCCGACGGTGAGGACACCGTGTGGTGACCGAACCCTGACCCACACCGCAAAAAGCCTGCCGCTGGCGGTGGCCCTGACTGGGCTTGTGGGATCTGCCCGCACTCTGCACCCTGCTTTGAGGCTCTGCGTGCCGCATACATATCCGGCATGTAAAACTGATATCAACCGCGCCGCAAAAATGCATTATAATGGGGTGCGGAAAGAGGGTGTATGTATGAAAACAAGTCATCACGGGCAAATGTCCGAATCCTTTCTCACCGCCGTGTTCCTTTCACTGTCCGGCGGCCTGCAGGACGCCTATACCTACCTGTTCCGGGGCAAGGTGTTTGCCAACGCCCAGACCGGCAATATCGTGCTGCTCAGCGCCAACCTGATGGATGGCAACTGGGAGCGGGTGCTGCATTATCTGGTGCCGTTGTGCGCCTTTGCGCTGGGGGTGCTCACCGCCGAAAAAATGCGGGAGCGCTTCCGGGAGATGCGCACGCTCCACTGGCGGCAGCTGGTGGTGCTGGGCGAAGGGCTGCTGCTGTTCCTCGTGGGCTTTCTGCCGCAGGAGCAGAACCTGCTGGCCAACGCCATCGTCTCGTTTGCCTGCGCCATGCAGGTGCAGGCTTTCCGCAAGGTGAACGGCTACGCCTTTGCCAGCACCATGTGCATCGGTGACCTGCGCAGCGGCGTGGAGGCGTTGTGCATCTGGCGCAAGACCCACGAACCGCAGGCCAGGGACCGGATGCTGCGGTACTTTGGCATCATCCTGCTGTTTGCCATCGGGGCCGGCATCGGCAGCCGGAGCGCTGCGCTGCTGGGCGGCCGGGCCATCTGGATCTGCTGCGGCTTTCTGCTGGTCAGCTTTGCGCTGATGTTCATCCGGGAAGATCTGGAAGAAAACCCCGTCATCGAAAAAGACCTGACCGAGATCCGGCAGGAAACGCGGGAGATCAACCATGCCCTGAAACAGGAGCTGCAGGAAGAGCACCGGGAGCTGAAAGAAAGCACCGAACCGCGTAAGAAGTAACAAAAAACCAGAAAGTGCCAGTGCACAGGATTTGTGCACTGGCACTTTCTTTATGGGAAAACATCATGCATGCCGTGCCGTCGTCTGGGTGATCATCTGCTGGAACTTCCGGGCCGCCGTGTTCAGCGGGCGGTGGTGGTCGTAGACCAGGCAGATGGAGCGGGAGGGGATGATCTCCTGCAAATGCAGCTGGACGATCTCGCCGCGCTGCAGCGGCTCCCGGGCCATGGGTTCCGGCACAAAGGCAAGGCCCAGCTCGCTTTTTACCAGCGTGAGCATCTGGTCGGTGGTGGCGGCCTCGGTGTCGGGCTTGAGCACGGCGTCGTGGTCCAGGAACAGCTGCCGGTAAAAGCTGCGGGTCATGCTCTCGTCGCTCAGCGAGATCAGCGGGTAGTTGGTCAGTTCCTTCAGGGAAAGATTCTGGCTGGCCAGTGCGGTAAAGGTCTTTCCGCCCACCAGCACCTCATAAAAGGACTTCAGCTCCACCATTTTCAGCCCGGGTTCCACCTCGGCCGGCGTGGATACGATGGCAAAATCCACCTCGCCGTTCTTCACGGCCTGCACCGCCTGCGGGGTGGAGTGGTTCGAGATGCGCAGCCGGATGCCGGGGAAATTGTTGTGGAAGGCCCGCAGCTTCTCGGAAAGATAGATGTTCAGGGCCGTCTCGGTGGCGCTGATGCTGATGGCACCGTGCTCCAGTGTGGCGCTGGCGCTCAGTTCCTCTTCGGCGTCCTGGATCTGCACCGCCGCCGATGCGATGCGGGAATAGAGCATCTCGCCTTCCGGAGTCAGAGTCACGCCCCGGTTGGAGCGGATGAACAGCACGCAGTTCAGCTGGCTTTCCAGCCGGTTCATCGAGTGGGTGATGTTGGGCTGGTTGTTGCCCAGCACCCGCGCGGCCTTGGTAAAATTCTGATACTTCGCCACATAATAGAAGATCTTGTAGTATTCCCAGTCCACATACATGGGCATCTGCCTCCATTCATATCAAATTTACATTGCAGCCATATGGAAGATACGTTTTACACATTCTTCCTCTGCTCGTATAATAGCACTGCAATCCGAAATTGCAAGAGGGAAATCCAAAAGTATCGTAAAGTGGTATGGAAAAAGAAGGTAAATGAAGTATTATGCTGACTGCTGTTACTGGAATCAATTGGGGCGATGAGGGCAAGGGCCGCGTCATCGACCTGCTGGCAGAACATGCGGACATCGTTGCCCGCTATCAGGGCGGCAACAATGCCGGGCACACCGTCGTCACAGAGCAGGGCAAGTTCATCCTGAACCTGCTGCCCTCCGGCATCCTCCACCCGGAGGTGACCTGTGTGCTGGGTGCGGGCATGGTCATCGACCTGGACCATCTGGCCGGGGAGATGGACGCCATCGAGGGGCGCGGCATCACCGTCGGCCCGGAGAACCTGAAACTCTCGGACAAGGCCACCATCTCCATGCCGTGGCACAAGGTGCAGGACGGTCTGGAAGAGGACCGTCTGGCCAAGAAGGGCAGTGCGTTCGGCTCCACCCGCCGCGGCATCGCCTATGCCTACAGCGACAAATACCGCAAAAAGACCCTGCGTCTGGGCGACCTGCTCCATCTGGACGAAAAGCGGGTGCAGGACCGCCTGCACATGATCCTGGAATCCAAGAATCTGGAGCTGGCGGGCTGCTACCATCAGGAGCCCATGAGCTACGACGCCCTGCTGGAGTGGTGCCGGGTGCAGGCCGGGCAGTTTGCTCCGTACATCTGCGACGTGGGGGCCTTCCTGCAGCAGGCCCACGACAGCGGCAAGCGCATCGTGCTGGAAGCCCAGCTGGGTGCCATGCGGGATATCGACTACGGCATCTTCCCGTTTACCTCCAGCTCCAATACGCTGGCGGCCTATGCACCGCTGGGGGCTGGCATCCCCAACTGCAAGCTGGACCATGTGGTGGGCGTGCTGAAAGCCTACTCCACCTGCGTGGGTGCCGGCCCCTTTGCGGCCGAGAACGCCATGGGCGAAGTGTGGAACGAGCAGCTGCGCAAGGCAGGCGGCGAGTACGGTGCCGCCACCGGCCGCCCGCGCCGGGTGGGCCCCTTTGACTGTGTGGCCAGCCGCTATGGCCTTGCCATGCAGGGTGCCGACAAGATCGCCCTGACCAAGCTGGATGTGCTCAGCAGCCTGAAGGAGATCCCGGTCATCACCGGTTACAAGCTGGACGGCGTGGAGGTCCCCGCCTTCGACCCGCTGTCCGACCTGGACCGTGTGGAACCGGTGGTCACCATGCTGCCCGGCTGGGAGCAGGATATTTCCGGCTGCACCCGCTGGGACGAGCTTCCCGAAGCAGCAAAGAACTATGTGCAGTTCCTGGAAAAGCAGCTGGACCATGAGATCCAGTTCGTTTCCACCGGTGCCGAGCGCGAGAAATTCGTGCTGAAAGGAGCATGGCTGTGAGACATTTTATTGAACCGAACAGCTTTTCACGGAACGAGCAGCTGGCCCTGCTGGACCTTGCCGACCGGATGGAGGCAAACCCCGCACCCTACGCCCACCTGTGCGACGGGCGCATCCTGGCCACCCTGTTCTATGAGCCATCCACCCGCACCCGGCTTTCTTTCGAGTCGGCCATGCTGCGGCTGGGCGGCAAAACGCTGGGCTTTGCAGGGGCACAGCTTTCTTCCGCCAGCAAGGGCGAGACGGTGGAGGACACCGCCCGCGTGGTGAGCAACTACGCCGACGTCATCGCCATGCGCCACCCCAAGGAGGGGGCTCCGCTCCGGGCTGCCCAGTATGCCCGCGTGCCGGTCATCAATGCAGGCGATGGCGGCCACGCGCACCCCTCCCAGACCATGATCGACCTGATGACCATCCGTCAGCGCAAGGGGCGGCTGGATCATTTGACCATCGGCTTCTGCGGCGACCTCAAGTTCGGCCGGACGGTCCACTCCCTGACCGCCGCGCTGAGCCAGTTTGAGGGCAACCGCTTTGTGTTCATCTCGCCGGAGGACCTGCGCCTGCCCCGCTACGTCAAGACCGAATCGCTGGAGCCTACCCATCAGGTCTACACCGAGACCGATGATCTGGAAGCGGAACTGCCCCATCTGGATGTGCTGTACATGACCCGCATCCAGCAGGAGCGCTTCTTCAACGAGGAAGAGTATCTGCGCCTGAAGGGCTGCTACCAGCTGGACGAAGCCATGCTGCGGCTGGCCCCGGCGGATATGCCGGTGCTGCATCCGCTGCCCCGCATCGACGAGATCAGCACCGACGTGGACAACGACCCCCGCGCCGCCTACTTTGATCAGGTGCACAACGGTGTCTACATCCGCATGGCCATCATCCTGGCCCTGCTGGGCATCCCGGACCCGCTGACCGGCAAGACCGTGCTGGACCACTGAATACAACCAAAAGACAGGCCCCCGGACGACTGTAAAAAAGCCATCCGTGAGGTGAAATTCCGTCTTGTCCTCCCCGGCGGGAAGGGCTATAATAGGAACGATAAAATTTAAAGGAGAGTTTCCACAATGAGTTCCTCACAAGACGGTACAACATCCCCAAAATCGCTGTTTGGCTGGTATAAGGAGCACATCACCGGCGCCATCGCCTCCTTTGCCGCACTGGCCACCATGGCCGGCTGCGTGGTGCTGAAGGAAAAGATCCGGCTGGACGACTGATCATGGAACTCAGAAAAGCGTATTTTCACCTGCCCGGGCTGTTTGAGTTCTACGAGCTGTACCGGGTGTTCCTGCCGCTGTACCGGACGCACCGCGACTGGTTTTACGATTGGTGCGAGATCGGCTCCCTTTACGGTGCCCCGGCCGACTGCCTGTGGGGCGGCGGACGGACCGGCTGCAGCCGACACACCGCCCGGGAGGTGCTGGCCCTTGCGCAGGAGTACGGTATCTCGGCCCGGCTCACCTTCAGCAATTCACTGCTGCGGGAAGAGCACCTGACCGACCCTAAATGCAACGCCCTCTGCGCGCAGTTCGCGCAGGGCAGTGTGCAGAACGGCGTCATCGTACATTCGGACCTGCTGGTGGATTATCTGCAGGAGCACTACCCGGAATTATATCTGGTGTCCTCCACCACCAAGGTACTCACGGAGTTTGCACAGCTGGAAGCGGAGACCGCCCGGCCGGAGTTCCGCTATGTGGTGCCGGACTTCCGCCTGAACAAAGCCTTTGCGCAGCTGGACAGCCTGCCGCAGCCGCAGAAGGACAAGCTGGAATTCCTCTGCAACGAGTGCTGCTGGTTCGGCTGCACCGACCGGCGGCGCTGCTACGAGAACGTCAGCCGCCGGAATCTGGGCGAGCTCTGCCCGGAGCACCGCTGCACGGCCCCCGGTGCGGCGGAAGGCTACCGCTTTTCCAAAGCAATGCGGAACCCCGGCTTTATCGGAGTGGAGGACATCCGCAGCACCTACCTGCCCATGGGCTTTTCGCAGTTCAAGATCGAGGGCCGGGGCCTTGGCAGTGCGCTGGTGCTGGAATTTCTGTTGTACTATCTGACCAAACCGGAACACCAGCTGCAGGTGCGGGAAGAGATCTACCTCGACAATATGCTGGACCTGTTCTGACAACGAAAAAAGGCGCGGAGCGCTTCTGGAAAACCAGAAGACTCTGCGCCTTTTTTGTACGGGAACAGCTTACTTTGCGGCAGGAACCGTTTCCTGTGGGGCCAGACCGGCCAGACGCTGCAGGCGGACTTTTGCAGAAATTTTTTCGGCTTTTTGTCTGCACCGCTTGACAGCTTCCGGAAAATGAATATAATAACCATATGTAATTATCGCTGATAACAATCAAGAGAGGGGAGAAACCGGTATGACGACCGAACGCATCAAGCGCATGATGGATGCCTGCTACCTGGCCCAGCGTGCCCGCAGCCTGCTGCCGCCGCTGCCAAAAGGGGTGCTGTCCTCCTACATCCAGTATCTGGACATCATCCAGCGGCTGGAAAAGCAGGGCATGCGGGTCAAGGTGTCGGACATCAGCGGGGCATTGGCCCTGCCGCGCCCCGGCGTGACCCGCACGGTCAAGGAGATGACGGCCAAGGGCTACCTGACCAAAACTGCGTCAGAAGAGGATGGCCGGGTGACCTACCTGACCATCACCGAGGCCGGGCGCAAGCTCTGGGAAATCTACGACGGCCAGTATTTTGCCGCCCTGCAGCCTGCGCTGGAGGACATCCCGGACGAGGATGCCGAGGCTATGATCCGCACCATTGAAAAGCTCTACCAGGTCATGAGCGAGAGGAGAGGGAAACTATGAGAGATGACAAGACCGATTTTACGCAGGGCAGCATCCTGAAAAAGCTGTCCTGGTTCATGCTGCCCGTTCTGGGCGCTCTGGTGCTGCAGGCGGCCTATGGTGCCGTGGACCTGCTGGTGGTGGGGCGCTTTGGCACCACCACCGGCCTGTCGGGCGTGTCCACCGGCAGCCAGGTGCTCAACCTGGTCACCTTTGTGGTCACCCAGCTGGCCATGGGCATCACGGTGCTCATCGCCCGCTATCTGGGGGAGAAAAAGCCGGACCTCATCGGCCCGGTCATCGGCGGCGCGGCGGTGGTGTTTGCCATCCTGTCGGCGGTGCTGTTCGTGGGCATGGTGGTGTTTGCCCGCCCCATCGCGGTGCTGATGCAGGCCCCGGCGGAAGCGGTGGACCTGACCGCCAGCTATGTGCGCATCTGCGGCGCGGGCATCTTCTTCATCGTGGCCTATAACCTGCTGTCCGCCATCTTCCGCGGCCTGGGCGACAGCAAGTCGCCGCTGCTGTTCGTGCTGGTGGCCTGTGTGGTCAATATTGTGGGCGACCTGGCACTGGTGGCCGGTTTGCATCTGGATGCGGCCGGTGCCGCCATCGCCACAGTGGCCGCCCAGGCGGTCAGCGTGGTGTGCGCCATCTTCATGCTGCTCAAAAAGGACCTGCCTTTCAAGCTGAAGAAGGCGGACTTCCGGCTGAACCCGCAGTGCCGCAAGTTCCTGGGCATCGGCCTGCCGCTGGCGCTGCAGGAGTTCCTCACCCAGTTCTCCTTCCTGGCCCTGTGCGCCTTTGTCAACCGGCTGGGTCTGGAAGCATCCTCCGGTTACGGTGTGGCCTGCAAAATCGTCAACTTTGCCATGCTGATCCCCAGCGCTCTGATGCAGTCCATGGCGTCCTTTGTGTCGCAGAACGTGGGTGCCGGGAAGCACAAGCGTGCCCGGCAGGCCATGTTCACCGGCATGGGCGTGGGTCTGGCCTTCGGTGCGGCGGTGTTTGCCCTCGTCATGCTGCAGGGTGATGTGCTGGCGGGCATCTTCACGACGGACGCCGACGTGGTGGCCAACGCCTACGCCTACCTCAAGGGCTTTGCACCGGAAACGCTGGCCACGGCCATTCTGTTCACCATGCTGGGTTACTTCAACGGCAATGGCAAGACGCTGTTCGTCATGGCGCAGGGCCTGATCCAGACCCTGCTGGTGCGCCTGCCCATGGCCTACTTCATGAGCATCCAGCCCAACGCCAGCCTGACCAACATCGGTCTGGCCGCGCCTACCTCCACGGTGGTGGGTGTCTGCCTGAGCATTGGCTGTTACCTCTATATGAACCGCAGCCGCGCACGGCAGCAGGCATAACAACGCAAACGGGGCACTGTACCACCCGGTACAGTGCTCTTTTTTACTCGCAGCAAAGAACCTTTGCCACGGAAAAAATCAGCACCAAAAAGTCCGGCAAGTTCACAAAATGTTTAACTTTTGGAGCGGAAAATACTATTTTTTTCGTGTAAAATAAAGGCTCCAGATTGAATGTGCCGACAATTTGGTTTATAATGACCTTGTATGCAAACTGTGAGGATGATTTGTTACCGAACAATTTTCGGCAGTCAAAACTGAACCGTCTGTGTGCAGGGCGTGCCCCGGCAGACGATGCCTTAGGAGGAAAAACAACGTGAGAGTAGGTCTTGACATCGGCAGCACCACCATCAAGTGCGTGGTGCTGGATGAGCAGGATACCCTGCTGTATTCTACATACGAACGACATTATAGTCATATTCTGGAAAAGGCGCAGGAGCTGCTGCGCCGCATTGACGCCGAGCAGCTGCACGGGCAGAAAGCACTGCTGAGCATTTCCGGCTCGGCGGGCATGGGTCTGGCCGACAGCTGCGGCGTGCCCTTCGTGCAGGAGGTGTTCTCCACCCGCGTGGCGGTCAAACGCTTTGTGCCTGCCACCGACTGCGTCATTGAGCTGGGCGGCGAGGATGCCAAGATCCTGTTTCTGACCAACGGCACCGAAGTACGCATGAACGGCAGCTGTGCCGGCGGCACGGGTGCTTTCATCGACCAGATGGCCACCCTGCTCAAGATGAGCGCCGACGAGATGAACAAGGCCGCCGAGCAGGCCCAGCGCACCTACACCATCGCTTCCCGCTGCGGCGTATTTGCCAAGAGCGACGTGCAGCCCCTGATCAATCAGGGTGCCCGCACCGAGGACATTGCCGCCAGCATCTACAAGGCCGTGGTCAACCAGACCATTGCGGGTCTGGCACAGGGCCGCCCCATCAAGGGCAACATCCTGTATCTGGGCGGGCCGCTCACCTTCAGCACCGTACTGCGCAAGAGCTTTGACGAGGCGCTGGGCGTGACCGGCACCTGCCCGGAAAATAGCCTGCTGTATGTGGCACTGGGGGCCGCCCTGTATGCGGACAAATCCTTTGTGCTCACCGATGTGGCCGACGCACTGGACAAGTATGCCGCCACGGCCACCTATGCCAGCGAGCCGCCGCTGTTTGCCAACAAGCAGGAGTACGAGGAATTCCACGCCCGGCACATGTCCCACAGCGTGCCGCATGTGCCCTTCAGTGCCCACTGCGGCCCGGTGCACATCGGCATCGACTCCGGCTCCACCACCGTCAAGCTGGTGGTGGTGGACGAGAAGAGCCAGATTTTGTACACCAACTATCAGCCCAATCTCGGCAACCCGCTGCCCCTCATCCGGGAGCAGCTGCTCAAGATCTACAAGGAACACCCCGGCCTGCAGGTGGCCAGCGTGACCACCACCGGCTACGGCGAGGAGCTGGTGAAGAACGCCTTCCGCTGTGATTACGGTCTGGTGGAAACGGTGGCCCACTTCACCGCCGCCAAGTACTTCATGCCGGATGTGGACTTCATCATCGACATCGGCGGCCAGGATATGAAGTGCTTCAAGATCGAGGATGGTGCCATCAGCAACATCTTCCTGAACGAAGCCTGTTCTTCCGGCTGCGGCAGCTTTTTGCAGACCTTCGCCCAGGCCCTGGGTTATGACGTCAAGGAGTTTGCCGCCCTGGGTCTGTTTGCGGACCGCCCGGTGGACCTGGGCAGCCGCTGCACCGTGTTCATGAACAGCTCGGTGAAGCAGGCCCAGAAGGACGGTGCCAGCATCGAGAACATCTCGGCCGGTCTGTCCATCAGCGTGGTCAAGAACGCACTGTACAAGGTCATCCGCGCGTCCAGCCCCGAAGAACTGGGCCGCAAGATCGTGGTGCAGGGCGGTACCTTTTATAATGAAGCCGTGCTCCGCGCCTTTGAAAAAGAGATGGGCGTGGAGGTCATCCGCCCGGACATTGCCGGTCTGATGGGTGCTTACGGTGCGGCCCTGTACGGTCTGCGCCAGAGCAGCAAGGCCCACCGTACCGCCTCCGGCATGATGAGCCGGCAGGAGCTGGAAGCCTTTGAACAGAAGGTGGTCAGCGTGAAGTGCGGCGGCTGCGGCAACCACTGCCAGCTCACCGTCAACACCTTTGCGGATGGCCGCAAGTACATTTCCGGCAACCGCTGCGACAAGCCCGTTACCGGCAAGAGCGCCGACAACAGCCTGAACCTGTACGCCTACAAGCAGGAGCTGTTGGCCAGCTACCAGCCGGAGCCCGGCAAGCGGGGCTCCATCGGCATCCCGCTGTGCCTGGGCTTCTACGAGCTGCTGCCCTTCTGGTGGGCCTTCTGGACCAAGCTGGGCTTTGCGGTGCACACCAGCCCGGTGTCCAGCCGCGGGCTGTATCTGGCCGGACAGGCCACCATCCCCAGCGATACGGCCTGCTTCCCGGCAAAGTTGAGCCACGGTCACATCAAGGCCCTGAGCCAGATGGAGCTGGACGCCATCTTCTACCCCTGCCTGACCTACAACGTGGACGAGGGCCTGGGCGACAACCATTACAACTGCCCGGTGGTGGCCTATTACCCGGAAGTTCTGGCCGGCAACTGCCCGGAACTGGAAGGCAAAAAGTTCATCTATGATTATGTGGGCATCCACCGCCCCAAGGACTTTGTGCACAAGATGGCCAAGACCGTGCTGCCCAAGTATTTTGGCGGCATCTCTGAGAAGGAAGTGCAGGAAGCCGCCGACGCCGCTTACGCCGAGTACGAGGCCCATATGGCCAAAATCCGCGTGAAGGGCAGCGAGATCATCGACGAGGCACGCCGTCAGGGCAAGCGCATCATCGTGCTGGCGGGCCGCCCCTACCATGTGGACCCGGAGGTCAACCACGGCATCGACCGTCTGATCACCCGCCACGGGGCTGCCGTCGTCACCGAGGACAGCATCTCCAACCGGGTGCAGAAGTTCCCCACCAGTGTGCTGAACCAGTGGACCTACCACAGCCGCCTGTATGCCGCCGCCAAATACTGCACCACCCAGAAGGATATGGATCTGGTGCAGCTGGTGTCCTTCGGCTGCGGCGTGGATGCCATTACCACCGACGAGACCCGCGAGATCCTGCAGGCAGGCGGCAAGCTGTACACCCAGCTCAAGATCGACGAGATCACCAACCTGGGTGCGGTGAACATCCGCCTGCGCAGTCTGTTTGCCGCGCTGGACGAGCGCGACGAGGTGGCCGAGGAAAAGGCCGCCGCCAAGGCAGAAGCCTGAGAACATAGGAGGAACCTATGGAATACAATTATCCCAAATTCACCCCGGAGATGAAGAAAACGCATACCATCCTCATCCCCAACATGGCCATTACCCAGTTCCGCCTGCTGGAGTACGCCCTGCGCTACGACGGCTACAAGTGCGAGATCCTGGGCAACTGCGGCAGTGCCGTGGCACAGCTGGGCCTGAAATATGTCCACAACGATACCTGCTATCCGGCCCTGCTGGTCATTGGCCAGTTCCTGGACGCACTGAACAGCGGCAAATATGATCTGGATCACACCGCGCTGCTCATCACCCAGACCGGCGGCGGCTGCCGTGCTTCCAACTACATCCATCTGCTGCGCAAGGCACTGGTCAAGGCCGGTTACCCGCAGATCCCGGTGGCCAGCCTGAACTTTTCCGGCCTGGAAAAGGACAGCGGCTTCCAGATGACCATCCCGCTGGCCCGCCGCGCGCTGGCCTGCATCTTCTACGGCGATATGCTGTGCGCCCTGCGCAATCAGGTGGCCCCCTATGAGAACGAGAAGGATGCTGCCGACAAGATGGTGGACCTGTGGGTCACCCGTCTGGGCCGGGTCCTGCTGGCCGGCAAGGGCTACACCGCCAAGGAGATGAAGCACACCTTCCCGCTCATTGCAGCCGACTTTGCCAACATCCCGGTCACCCGGGTGCCCAAGGTCAAGGTGGGCGTGGTCGGTGAGATCTACGTCAAGTACAGCCCGCTGGGCAACAACGACCTGCAGAAGTTCCTGGAAAGCCAGGACTGCGAGGTGAACTTCCCCGGCCTGATGGGCTTTGTGCAGTACTGCGCCTTCAACATGGGCGAGGACCACATCCTGTACGGCGGCAAGCTGGCCGTGAAGGTGGGCATCGACCAGTTCCTGAACTGGCTGGACAGCATCGAGCGTGCCATGCTCAAGGCCGAGAGCGATGCCGGGTTCTACGCCCCCGGCCCCTTCAAGGAACTGGTGGAAAAGCCCAAGGGGATCATTTCGCTGGGTGCCAAGATGGGCGAGGGCTGGCTGCTGACCGCCGAGATGATCGAGCTGGTGCAGGGCGGCTACGGCAACATCGTGTGTGCCCAGCCCTTCGGCTGCCTGCCCAACCACATCGTGGGCAAAGGCATGGTGAACAAGATCCGCGCCCTGTACCCCAGCGCCAATATCACCCCCATCGACTACGACCCCAGCGCCACCAAGGTCAACCAGGAAAACCGCATCAAGCTGATGCTGGCCGTGGCCAAGGAGCGCCTGAATGCCCCGGCCGAGGCAAAGCCCCTGACCGCCGAGGAGATCGCAGGCGGCGCCCCGAAGGTCGGAGCGACCGTATAACCATAAGATAAACAAACCGCCCGCCCGGAAATGCATTCCGGGCGGGCGGTTTTTATGCCTTAGAACAGTTCAAAAGGGGAAACCATCACTTCTGCTTCTTCAGGTAGATGTGGTGGGGCAGACCGGCGATGTACAGCGGGGTCAGCTCGGCCTGAATCAGCGGGCGGGCGTATTCCAGGAACTCCTCGGTCATCTGGGTGTGGTTTTCGTTCATCCAGCTCAGGGGCACCTTCTTCTCAAGGTTTGCCACCTCGCTGATGGGGTGCAGCTCAGTGGTGCACTGGTACGGGCTGTTGGAGATGCGCTTCAGGGCCACCATCTGGCCGGTCACGCCCTCAAAGGCAGCCTTGGCGGCAGCACCGCCCACCTGATAGGCCTCGGTGATGTCGGTGCGGCTGGTCAGATGGCCGGCGCAGCGCTGCAGGGTGGAAAGCTCGATGCAGCGGGTCTTGGTGTCCAGATTGCGGGCCACGACGTTGGCCAGATAGCGGGCGGTGCCGGTCAGGGCCTTGTGGCCGAAAGCGTCCACAGCGTGCACGTCATCGGCCAGCTCACAGACGTAGCGGCCATCTTCCAGCTTGACGCCTTCGGACACGGCGATGACGATGCTGGGCTTCTTCTCCTGCATCACGCGCACCTTCTCCACAAAGTGGTCCACGTTGAAGGGCACTTCGGGCAGGCAGATCATGTCCACGCCCTCGCAGTCGTCGCTCTTGGCCAGTGCGGCGGCGGCGGTCAGCCAGCCGGCGTTGCGGCCCATGATCTCGACGACGGTGACATACTTGGTGCCGTAGACGGTGGCGTCGCGGATGATCTCCTTCATCACCACGCCGATGTACTTGGCCGCAGAGCCGTAACCGGGGGTGTGGTCGGTGACCATCAGGTCGTTGTCGATGGTCTTGGGTACGCCCATGAAGCGGATGTCGCTGTCGATGCGGGCACCGTAGTCGGCCAGCTTGCCGATGGTGTCCATGGAGTCGTTGCCGCCGATGTAGAAGAAGTAGCCGATGTTCAGCTTTTCCAGAATGGCAAACAGCTTTTTGTACACGGCTTCGTCCTCGTGCCAGTCGGGCAGCTTGTAGCGGCAGCTGCCCAGGAAGCTGGACGGCGTGCGCTTGAGCAGCTCAATGTCCAAATCGTCCGTCAGCACGGTGGACAGGTCCACCACGCGCTCCTCCAGCAGGCCGGCAACACCGTTGCACATACCGTACACGATGTCGGCACCGCGGCTCTTGCAGCTCTCGAACACGCCTGCCAGACTTGCATTGATGACGGAGGTAGGGCCGCCAGACTGACCAACGATTGCATTTTTACCCATGATGATTTCTCCTTTTTTGTTTTTTCTGTTTCGGCTTTTATAAAACGTGCAGGTGCACGAAAACAGACGCGGAAAAGGGGATTACAGGCGGATGTGGCGCGGGGTGCCGTTGACGTACACGGGGGTCACCTCATCCAGAATGAGCGGGCGGGCGTACTCCTCAAAGGCCGCCGTCACCTGCATGCCGTCCGGGGTGATCCAGTCCAGCGGCACCTTCTTTTCCAGGTTGGCCACCTGCTGCACATCCACCGACTTGGCAATGCACTGATAGGGATAGCTGGAAATGCGCTCCAGCGCGATCATGCGGCCGCTCTCGCCCGCAAAGGCCGCTGCCGCCGCGGCACCGCCCACCGCATAGGCCTCGTTCACATCGGTGCGGCTGGCCAGATGGCTGGCGCAGCGCTGCAGGGTAGAGAACTCGATGGCGCGGCTCTTGCAGTTCAGCTTGTCGTGGATCAGCTCGGACAGATACCGGCTGGTGCCGCTGAGCACGGCCTTGTGGCCAAAGGCGTCCAGCTGCCCGGCGGTGGACACCAGATCGCACAGGTAGGTGCCGTCGGCGGTCTTGACGCCCTCGCTGGCCGCAATGATGACGTTGGGCTTGACCCGCTGCAGCGCGTCCACCTTGGCCAGGAACTTGTCCTGATCGAAGGGCACCTCCGGCAGCAGGATCAGGTCCGGGCCTTCACAGTCGTCGCCGCCGGCCAGGCAGGCCGCACCGGCCAGCCAGCCCGCGTGACGGCCCATGATCTCGGCCACGGTCACGCTGCGGATGTCATACACGGAAGAATCGCGGATGACTTCCTTTAGAATGGTGGCGATGTACTTGGCCGCCGAGCCGTAGCCGGGGGTGTGGTCGGTCAGGCACAGGTCGTTGTCGATGGTCTTGGGCACACCGATGAACCGCACGCTGCTGCCCACCCGGTCGCCGTAGCGGCTGAGCTTGGCGATGGTGTCCATGGAGTCGTTGCCGCCGATGTAGAACACCGCGCAGATGTCGTACTTGTCAAACAGGGTGAACAGCTTGACGAACGGGGTGGAGTCGGTGTCCGGGTCGGGCAGCTTGTAGCGGCAGCTGCCCAGATAGCTGGACGGGGTGCGCTTGAGCAGCTCAATGCTCATGCGGTCGTCCAGCAGGACATTCAGCTCGATGAGCTCTTCCTTGAGCAGGCCCTCGATGCCGTACTTCATGCCGTACACCTTGTCGGCACCCAGACTGCAGGCAGCCTTGTACACGCCTGCCAGGCTGGAATTGATGACGGCCGTGGGGCCGCCGCTCTGACCAATGATCACATTTTTGGCCATGAGTACCTCCTTCTTGATCCTTTACCGTGAACGATAGAAAACGCCTGCAAACCGATGTTGTCTGCCGCCCTGCTGCAAAGGAACTGCGGCCCTGCACTGCACACAGACCAAAGGCGGCTGACAAAACAAGTTTGCAAGTGGTACAAAAATGATGCAGCATGTGAATGCGCTTTTTGTAAAATGCGCAAAAACTGCTACGACTCTATTGTAACTGTTTTGCCTGTTGTATGCAAGACCCAATTGGTTGCACAGGCAAAAAAATTATGATAGAATGGGAGCACCTGCATCCGATGCGGCGGGCTGCGTCGGCCGCTGGGGGCAAAAACGAGAAAGCTGGAGCAAAAACCATGGGGATTTCACACGAATATCATTCGACATCGCACCGTGCCCGTCACGGCGGCGTGAGCGGCAAGCTGCGCCTGGCAGGGGTGGTGCTGGCCATTTTGGTGCTGGCCTACGCCATCACCGCCATTCTGGAAAACGGTGCATCGGCCAAGGACGCACAGTCGGAGCCGGTGGCCAGCGGCATTGCACAGGACATTCTGGCACCACTGCCCATGCAGGGCGAAGCGGCAGACAGTGACAGCAGCGGCGACAGCACCGCGCCGGACGGCAGCGGGGACGCACAGGCGGTCACGCTGGAGACCTTTGGCCCGGCCCGGCAGGATGCGGCCGCTGCGGTGGTCAAGGCCTACGACGCCAGCGTCATCCGTCAGCCCAGCTGCGGGCAGGTGGACCTGAACTATTTTGCGGACGCGGCCTTTCTGGGTGACAGCCTGACCGTGGGCTTTTCGGACTACCAGATCAATCTGGGCGGGGCGCTGGTCTGCGGTTACACCGGCGTGGGGCCGGATGCCATCGTGAACCGGACGGCGGTCAAGAGCTCCGTCCGCGGGGAAGAGATCGCACTGGATGTGCTGGCCGCTGCCCAACCCAAAAAGCTGTATATCCTGCTGGGCACCAACACCCTCACCACGCTGGGTGCTTCCGACCGGTTCCTGGCCTATTACGGCCAGATGCTGGACATGCTGCGGGAGGCGCTGGGGCCGGACTGCGTGATCTATGTGGAGTCGGTCCCGCCGGTGCGTCCGAAAGCGGCCGCCGAGAAGCCGGGTCTTGCTTCCGATGTGCTGCGCGGGGTGAATGAGCAGCTGGCCCAGCTGGCCGCCAGCAAGGGCTGCGTGTATCTGGACCTGTGGGAGGCTCTGGCCGATGGTGAGGGCAACCTGAAAGAGATGCTGGCCGCGCCGGACGGCGTCCACCTGTCGGCTGGCAACGGCTATGGCACTTGGCTGACCTACCTGCGCAACCATGCAAAGTATTCGGTTAACAATTCCTGGACGATGGGCAGTGTGTACAGCGCTCAGTGACCTTAATACTTTGGGGGCAACCTAGAATTTTATGCTGAGCACATGAAGAATGTTGACTTTTGCATGAACGGACTTCACAAGTGCCTGCCTGGCAGACAAAAAGTACCCGGCGGAAAAACAAACTGCATCCCATTTCCAGAACAGCAGATCTTATGGTCTGACAAATGGGGTGCGGTTCAAACCCGGCGGGTTCGATCTTATATTGTTTTTATTGTTTGCTTGACGGAGCACACTTCAGAGGCCGCAGCGGTCTTTTGCGTTTTGTGGTAAAACTCAGCTCCGGCGCTTGGCCAGTACCGCCGCCCCGCTGGCAGCGGTCAGGACGCCCAGCAGGGCAAGCCCGGCACCCGCCTGCCCGAAGAGATCGCCCACGGCACCCACAAAGGGACTTGCGGGGATCATCAGGACACTGTAGGCCATGCTGTCCACACTGATGAGGGTAGCCCGCTGGTCACTGGAGATCAGGGCGTTGAGACGCTGGTCGGCATGGAGCAGCCAGACTTCCAGCACGCCCTGCACCAGCATCATGCCCAGAATGCCGCCCCATGCAGGCGCTGCGCCGACCAGAAAGGTCCCGCCGCCGACCAGCAGGGCACACACCGTGTAGAACCGCCGCAGGGTGTGGGGATGTACCCGTCGGCCGATCTCGGTACCGGTCACGCAGGCCGCACCGCCCAGCAGCAAGGGCAGAAAAAGCCACTCGGTGGGCCAGCCCAGCTCCACGAGCCGCTGCTGCAAGAACATCTTGGTCAGATAGCAGGGGACAGAGATGAACGCATCGGCAGCGATGAGTTTTGCCGCCAGCGGGCAGCCGCGCAGGGCGGCGGCACTGTCCCGTACCAGCTGCGCGAACTGGCCCGGCAGCTCTCGCAGGGAATGGGAACTCCGGGCGGCTTGTGCTTCGGTGACCACAGGTTCCTTCAGCAGGAGCATGGCCAGTGTGGAAATGCTGCTGAACAGCGCACTCACCAGATAAAAGCCGGAAAACCGCAGAAACCGCCGCAGTGTGCTGGCAAGGGAGCCGAGCGCGCTGGCCAGCATGCCGATCTGGGAGCGGTTGGCGGCCACGGAAAGATACCGTTCTTCCTGCCCGGCCTGCTTCAGGCTGTCGTAGATCAGAGCGGCATCGGTGCCGGAAAACATGGTGTTGGACAGGGCGTTCAGCCCCATTGCCGCACAAATCAGGAAAAGGCCGGGCGCAAATGCCATGAGCAGGCTGCTCAGCACTGCCAGGATACCGCCCGCCACAAGGGCCCGTTTACGCCCCAGCAGGTCGGCGGCCATTCCGCTGGGCACCTCGCACAACAGGCTGACGATATGGTAAACGCTTTCGGCAAGGCCGATCTCCCATAGCGAGAACCCGCGGGCGGCCAGCAGCGCCACCCACACGGCATCCGTGATGCGCAGGCCGGAAAAGAAATTGGACAGATAGATGCAGCGCAGCTGCTTTTTTAAATGGATGGTATGATTCATGGGGAACACCCTTTCTGCTTCTGCGTGAAACAGTGCCCCATTTCCCGGCAAAACAAAAACGCCCCACAGCAAAGCTGCGCGGCGCATAAAAACGATGCTCCACGCTTTGCCGGAAGAAAAATGGGTACACTTCGAGCCGGAAATGCTTAGGGGTTGCCTTTTTTAAAGAAAACGCAGCCGTTCCAGCCCATCCGGGTGTACCCTCCTTCCATGCAAAGCGCTGCACTGAATATAACATGACAAAGCTAAAATGTCAAGTCAAAACCGGAAACCTGCGCAAAATCTGCCCGCCCCGCTTGCAAACCGCCGCAAAATGTGGTAACATAACAAGCGGTTATAAAACCTGAATACTCCCAAACGCAGCGACGGAGAGAGTAGGTTTGTTCGGCACAGCAAAGAGAGGGACTTCACCGGCTGAAAGGGTCCCCGCGTGCAGACAGGCTGAAGTTCGCTCCTGAGCGGCCTGCGCGAACGGCTTTGCGGCCCACTAGCACAGGACGGTTGCGCCCCGTTACGGCGTTTGAGTGCCGCCCACTGCTTGCGCAAAGGGCGGAAACCGGGTGGTACCGCGGAGCAGACTGTTACAGCTTCGTCCCTTTTGCCTGAGAACAGGCAGAGGGGACGGAGCTTTTTTCATGCCTCCGCTCATGAACACGAAGTAGGAAAAGGAGAGAACATCCATGCAAGCAATGATCGACGAGCTGGCAAAACAGGCCGAAGAGAGCCTTGGTCAGGTCTCCAGCAAGGAAACGCTGGCATCCTTCTGGCAGGAATACCTCAGCAAGAACGGCAAGATCCCTGCCCTGATGAAGAATCTGCGCACCGTCGCACCCGAAGAGCGCCCTGCCATGGGCAAGATCATCAACGAGCTCAAGGCCAAGGTGCAGGCCGAGTACGACGCTGCCGCCGAAAAGGTGAAGGCTGCCGAGCTGGCTGCCCGCAACGCCGCCGAGACGGTGGACATCACCCTGCCCGCCAAGACCCGCCCCATGGGCGGCCTGCACCCGCTGACCCTGATCACCAACCAGATCATCGACGTGTTCTCCGGCATGGGTTTTTCGGTGGGCACCTTCCCGGAGATCGAGGACGATGACCACAACTTTACCCGCCTGAACGTGCCCAAGGATCACCCGGCACGCGACATGCAGGACACCTTCTACCTGTCGGAGGAGTTCCTGCTGCGCACCCAGACTTCCGGCGGCCAGATCCGCACCATGGACGTTCAGAAGCCGCCCATCAAGATCCTGATGCCCGGCCGTGTGTTCCGCTCCGACTCAGACGCTACCCACAGCCCCATGTTCCACCAGATGGAAGGTCTGGTCGTGGACAAGGGCATCACCCTGGGCGACCTGCAGGGCGCACTGAACACCTTCGTGCAGAAGCTGTTCGGTGCCGACACCCGCACCCGCCTGCGTCCTTCTTACTTCCCGTTCACCGAGCCCAGCGTCGAGGTGGACGTGAGCTGCTTTGAGTGCCACGGCAAGGGCTGCCCGCTGTGCAAGCACACCGGCTGGATCGAGGTGCTGGGCGGCGGCGTTGTCAACCGCAAGGTGCTGGAGAACTGCAACATCGACCCGGACGAGTACTCCGGCTTCGCTTTCGGCATCGGCATCGAGCGTATCGCCATGCTGAAGTACGGCATCAACAACATCGGTCTGATGTTCGAGAACAACCTGCAGTTCCTCAAGCAGTTCCACGAATAAGAGGGGAGAGAACAAACAATGAAAGTACCGTTCAGTTGGTTAAAAGAATACGTAGACATCGACGTTACCGCCCAGGAGCTGGAGGAGAAACTGTTCTCCTGCGGCTTTGAGGTGGAAGAGCTGATCCCGCTGGATGCCGGCATCAGCAAGGTAGTCGTCGGTAAGATCGTGGAGATGGAAAAGCAGGAGGGCACCCACCTGACCAAGTGCGTGGTGGACTGCGGCGACTATGGCCATGATATCCGCATCAGCACCGGTGCCGCCAACATGAAGCTGGGCGACTGCGTGCCCGCTGCGCTGGATGGCTCCACCCTGCCCGGCGGCATCAAGATCAAGGCCCGCAAGATGCAGGGCGTGGAGTCCAACGGCATGCTGTGCTCCGGTGAGGAGCTGGGCCTGAACGAGGACCTGTTCCCGGGCTCTGAGGTCTACGGTCTGCTGATCCTGCCGGAGGATTCCGTCCCCGGCACCGACATTGCCCCGGTGGTGGGTCTGGATGACTACATCTTCGACATCTCCATCACCGCCAACCGCCCGGACTGCCAGTCCGTGCTGGGCATCGCCCGCGAGGTGGCTGCCATCCTGGGCAAGCCCCTGCACATGCCCGCCATGGATTACAAGGCTGTCTGCGAGCCGGATGCGCCCATCACCGTCAAGGTGGAAGCGCCCGACCTGTGCCCTCGCTATATGGCACACTACGTCCGCAACATCCGCATGGGCGAGTCTCCCCGCTGGATGAAGCGCCATCTGGCTCTGTGCGGCCTGCGCTCCATCAGCAATGTGGTGGATATCACCAACCACACCCTGCTGGAAATGGGCCAGCCCATGCACGCCTTTGACCTGAACAAGGTCGCCGGCCGCACCATCGACGTGCGCCGTGCCCACGAGGGTGAGAAGATCATCACCCTGGATGAGAAGGAGTTCACCCTGAACCCCAACAACCTCGTCATCTGCGACGCCGAGAAGCCGGTGGCACTGGCCGGCATCATGGGCGGTGCCAACTCCGGCATGGACGAAAACACCACCAGCCTGCTGTTCGAGTGCGCCACCTTTGCCCGGGACTGCGTCCGTAAGACCAGCCGCGCTCTGGGCCAGAACAGTGATTCCTCTGCCCGATACGAAAAGGGCGTGGACCGCCACTCTCCGGAGCTGGGCCTGGCCCGTGCCCTGCACCTGATCCAGGAGCTGGACTGCGGCGACATCACCACGCTGGAATATGACCTGACCGATGGCCGCCCGCTGGAGCGCAAGCACATCGTGACTACTCCGGCCAAGATCTGCGGCGTGCTGGGCATCACCGTGCCGGACCAGACCATGATCGACATCCTGCAGCGTCTGGAGTTCACCGTGGACGTGCAGGCTAACGGCAGCTGGGATGTGTCCGCCCCGCTGTACCGTGAGGACGTGGAGAGCTTCCCGGATCTGGCCGAGGAGGTCATCCGCGAGTACGGCTACGACCACATCGTGCCCACCTTCCTGAACACCGCAGCCGTGACCAACGGCGGCCTGAACTACGACCAGAAGCAGCAGCTCAAGGCCAAGCGCCTGCTGGCAGCGCAGGGCTTCTACGAGGCTTCCACCCTGGCCTTCTACTCCACCGCAGAGTTCGATATGCTGCACCTCCCGGCAGAGGATGCGGCCCGCAAGGCTATCCGCATCCTGAACCCCATCAGTGAGAACCTGTCCATCATGCGCACCCTGCTGGCTCCCTCCATGCTGAACGTCATCGTGGATAACCTGAAGAAGGGCAACGCAGAGGGCCGCCTGTTCGAGATGGCCCCGGTCTATCTGGCCAAGGAACTGCCCATCAACGAGCATCCGCACGAGCGCCAGACCCTGTGCCTGGGTGCCTTTGGCCCGGAGGAGGATTTCTTTACCGTTAAGGGCGCATTGGAAGCACTGGCAGACTGCTTCGGCCTGCACTTTGACTATAAGCGCGAGACCACCCCGTGGCTGCACCCCGGCATCAGCGCCGCTGTGTATTGCAACGGCAAGCGTCTGGGTGTGTTTGGCAAGCTGGCCAACGAGATCAACGCCGAGCTGGAGATCGCAAAGGACCAGAAGGACAGCCAGAACATCTATCTGGGAGAGCTGGATTATGAGGCTCTCATGTCCTGTGTGGAGGGTGAGCTGCGCTATCAGCCGCTGAGCCCCTATGCGCCGATCAAGCGCGACCTGGCCCTGGTCTGCGACGAGGCCGTTACCTGCGGCGAGATCGAAGAGACCATCCAGAAGGCCAGCCCGCTGGTGAGCGAGGTCAAGCTGTTTGACATCTACCGCGGTGCAAACCTCGGTGAGGGTAAGAAGAGCATGGCCTTCAGCCTGTCTCTTGCAGACCCGAAGAGGGAAGTCTCTGCCGAAGAAGCAGAGCGCGCCGTCAAGAAGATCCTTGGCAACCTGAAGTTCAAGCTTGGCATCGAGATCCGCTGAACTCTACTATATAAGTAATACAAAAAGGGCCGTCTGTGCAGCTGTGCAGACGGCCCTTTTTTGCCGCCGGGATCTGCAACAAAAGATAAAAATGAAGGAATCTCAGATTTTCCTCAAAAAACTTGCCGAAAAGTGTTGACAGAAGGCGGGAGGTGTGGTATTATACTTGA
>OOBR01000306.1_pt1 | contig 56520 bp, 45 predicted proteins | sample 1671281 | NCBI WGS metagenome assembly OOBR01 (sample SAMN06348140, study PRJEB24527) | human gut metagenome | biome: human gut; feature: ankylosing spondylitis patient; material: feces | host: Homo sapiens | place: China | collected 2015-10
TTTTGATATTTCATAATGTTTGTCACTCCTTTTTTGTTGATAGCTGTATTCTATCGGGGGAATGTGACGGTTAGATGAAGCCATGCTGGAAGCTGGGTGAATTTAAAGAGAATTCTGTGTGGAATAGAAAAATTGGACGAAAAATGTGATTTAAAAAATTTTTTTTAAATTTATGAAATTTACTATTGTAGATTTTTGAAAAGTGTGCTAAACTATGTTTGTATCCATGAACTAGTTTATAATGTAAACAGTTCAACTCAAGAGGCTGTATTCTGATTAACGTCAGAATATGGCTTTTTGACTGTCTGGAGTTCTTTTTGGGATGTTCTATAATCCGGCATTTCGCCATTTACCCCAAATTTGAAATACAAGTGTTATATTTATATAAGAAAAAATACAAATAAAATCTTATAATTGCAGGAATATTAATTGAAAGGGAGCGGAAACTTTTATATGGAGGGAGATAAAGTACCGGTAAGTTTAAAAGAAAATGTAATCAAAAAAGAAAATTGCAGGGAGGAATGGGTTATGTACAAAAGATTACTGGCAGGTCTGCTTGCTGTTACAGTGACCATGACGGGAATTTCATTTCCGGACAGTGTATTTGCTGCGCAGGATGATACCGCAGTCATAAAGGAAGAAGAGACCGGGACAGAGAGCAGTGAAGTTACGGAAAGCGAAGAAACAGAAGAATCGGAAGAGACTCTGACAGAAAAGACCGGATCAGACGGTGAAACAGAACCGGACGAAACACAAGCGGCTGAAATCGTACAGACAGAGACGGACAATGAAGCAGATATGACAGAAACTGAGGAGACTGTCGAAATTAAAGAGACGGAAACAGAAGAGCAGACAGAGGAGTTACAGGAGACAGAGAAAACGGATGCCAGGGTTACCTCAGAATTGACGGTCAGAGGAACAGACAGTTTCGGATCAATGTTTGCACAGGAATTTTCTGGTGTTGCAGCCGAGCAGACTGAAAATAATGGATGCAATGTGTTTTCGATTGATATGAGCGGGAATCAGGCATCTGTTTCTTTTGAAACAACACAGGATGCAACACTTGTCGTTGCAGTATATGATGAGAACGGCAATCAGATGCTGGCTTCCGGGAAAAAGAACGTAACAAATACAGAGACAGAAACAACAGTAACGATCAATTCCGGCACGATTCCACAATATTATCTGGTGCGTGGATATCTAATCGAAACAGAGACACTTCGTCCAATCTGTACAGTATATGAATCCTCTATGTATACGCAGGAAATGCAGGAGTTTTTAGCAAAGACGACAGATGATTTTGACGAAGAAAAGGTGCTGAACCTGGATGACGATGATACGAACAATTTTGCAGTCTATGGAGACGATACCATTATTATTCCATCTGAAACGGGAAAAAATATTGTGGTGTCGGCAGATGATTCCACAAATACATATGTGATCAAAAATGCAGATACAGACATGACATCTTTGGAAGAAGGAGATATTTTTTCCTATGAATATGCAGATGGTCAGTTTATTATAACGAAAGTTGCATCGATTGATGTAAATGGAACAACGGTTACGATTACCGGTGATGACATCGAAATGGAGGATGTTTTTTCCTATGTCAAAATTGATGCATCAGATGATCTTGCAAACGCAACGATCGATCCGTCTGCCTGTGGGGATGGTGTCACATATGAGGGACTTTCGGATGAGCCGGAGAACAGTGAGTATAAAGCAGCCGACATCAGTGGAAGTGTCAAAAAGACAATGAAATTCAGATTGGATAAATCAGGAAAAGATTCTGATGGAAGTTACAGTATTTCAGGCGGTTTGTGGATGCGGATTACATGTTCTGCAAAATTATATCTTACATTTTCCAAGTGTTATGTGGAATTAAAGCTGGATTATAAAGGCAGCCTTGATATTACAGCAAAAGGAAAATTTACAGCAACTGTACCGCTACCGTCTGTGGGATATATGTTTTATGGTATTATTGTGGAACTGACGCCGTCTATGATATATGAGTGGGAAATTAATGGTGCAGTCGGCGCTGATATCAGTGGTACTTTTGGCATTCAGGCAGATAACAATGGAATTACAAGCCTGACCACAATGCCAAAATGTACGCCTAAACTAAAAATCAGTGGAAGTTTTTACTGGGGGCTTTCTTTAGAACCGCGTGTGAAAATTTTGAGTAATAACGTTGCTTCTGCAAGCCTTACAGGAAAAGCGGGCATTAAGTTAAATGCATCATGGAAACCAGAAATCCTAAAACAGGAAAAGACGATTCATAGCTGTGAAAAATGTATTGAGGGAAAAATTAATGCAGAGCTTACGCTAAAAGCAGGCGTGAAAATGCTGAGTAAAATTTCCTATAATATAAATTTAATTGGGGAGTCGAAGAAAATCGCTGATTTTTATTATTCCATTGATCATAATGATTATGGTCTGACGAAGTGTCCGCATTTAAGTTATCGTTTGAATCTGGTTGTGGTTGACACAGATGGTAATCTGCTGCCGGATACTGTAGTAACGATTACGGATCAGACAGGACAGTTTGAGGAAGTAAAGAAAAAGACGGATATGCTTGGCAAATTATCAGTCTATCTGCCGGAAAGCCGGTATACGATCACTCCGGTAAAAGATGGGTATGTACCTACCAGGAGAAACATTGAAATCCATATGGATGAGACGATAGATGACTTGCGGATTACGTTGTGTAAGACCGTTGGAGGGGGGACAGGAAATAAAATTGATACGGTCAGACCGGATTTGGGGTTAAATAGTTATTCACAGGTATTGAGCTCAGGCGTTAACTATATGGGTGTTATATCAGGAAATGGGAGTTTGTATATGTGGGGAAATAATGATTGTGGTCAATTAGGAGATGGAACAAAAACGTATCGAGATATACCTGTAAAAATAATGGACAATGTTGTTTCTATTAGTACAAGATGGGACTCAAGTGGTGCTATTACAAGAGATGGAAGTTTGTATATGTGGGGATGCAATGATTATGGTCAATTAGGAGATGGAACAAAAACAGATCGAGATATACCTGTAAAAATAATGGACAATGTTGTTTCTGTTAGTGTAGGAAGGTATGCAAGTGGTGCCATTACAAAAGATAGAAGTTTATATATGTGGGGGTATAATGCATGGGGACAATTAGGAAATGGAACAATTGTAGATGAAGTGATTCCAGTTAAAGTTTTAGATGATGTAGTTGCAGTGGGCACGAATGGTGCAACAAGTGCTGCAATTACTTCAAATGGCGATTTGTATATGTGGGGGGTAGACATATATGGCTATGAACCAACAAAGATAATGAGTAATGTAAGGGATATAAAGTTTGGAGATGATTGTTACGGAATAATTAAAGAAGATGGAAGTTTGTATATGTGGGGATGCAATGATTATGGTCAATTAGGGGATGGAACGACGGAAGGTAGATATGTGCCTGATGTGCCTGTAAAAATAATGGATAATGTTAGGAATGTTATTATGGGGGAATACAATATAAATGGTGCAATAACAAATAATGGAGAACTTTATCTATGGGGAACGGGACATTTAGAACCAGTCAGAATAATGGATAATGTTTTAGCAGCAAGTATATCGATGACCCTATATCTTAATAGTGGGGTATTAACAAAGGATGGAAGGTTGTATGAATGGGATGATAATGATATGATGGCATTTGGTGCGCCTACTGTAGAAATTACAATCCCCGGTGGCGTAGCCCTCCCCTCCGCCATATCCACACAATCCGAAGAATCATCCTCAGATTCCGTACCAGTTTTAACAGCAGCACCGGATTCCACACAGCAGGCATCCGAGTCTGAACCAGTAGATCAGCCGGAAGCACTCGAAGAAGAGGCAGTCTCCGTATTTAAAGCCGACGCCACCGAAACCAACACCGCCACCGGCACACAGACGGCATCTTTCAAAAACCTGACGCCGAACGATACCTACAATTTTTATGTGGCAAGATCCCTGACTGCAGATGACCTGCTCGCCTCTGACAATATTTTAGATATCCGTCAGGCAGTGGCAGGGGAAGATGGCAGGATGAGTGTGACCTACCAGCCGAGAGAGACGGACGATAATGCAGTTATTTTTGTTGTCGGAAGTACACCAAAAGATCTTTCCGGTGCGCAGATCACGATTGGAAACACCACATATAACGGTACGGCAAAAAGTGTGACAGCAGCGGTTGAATGTGATGGTAAAACATTAGTCGAGGGACGTGATTATCTGGTAACCGGTGGATTTGAAATTACCGGGTTAGGTACTTACACATTAACGATCATAGGTACAGGTATTTATACCGGAACGGCATCTAAAACATATACGGTGACCTGTCAGCACAATTATACGGAGAGCATAACGAAACAGCCGACCTGCACTGAACCGGGAAGAAAGACTTTAACCTGCAGTATCTGTGGGGCAGTCAAGGATACTACATCGATTCCAAAGACAGCGCATACTTATAAAAACAAAAAGGTGACAAAGCGTGCAACAACCAGTAAAAATGGTACATTTACAGCAGTATGTTCGGTATGTGGGGCAGAACAGACGGAAGTGATTTATGCTGCAAAAACGATAAAACTTTCCAAAACATCTATGACGTATAATGGAAAGAAGCAGAAACCATCTGTAACTATTACGGATGCGGCAGGAAAGAGGCTGAAAAACGGTACTGATTATAAGGTGACTTATCCGAAAAAGACACAAAATGTTGGAAAATATACAGTGACGGTGACATTAAAAGGCAATTATACCGGAACCGTAAAAAAGACATTTACGATTCTGCCAAAGAATACAGCCATTTCCAAACTGACAGCTTCAAAAAATACGGTCACAGTAAAATGGAAGAAGCAGACAAAACAGACCGCCGGTTATGAGATCCAGTATTCCACCAGCAGTAAATTCACAAAGAAAACCACAAAGACTGTAAAAGCTGCAAAGAACAGCATGACTTCCAAAAAGATTACAAAGCTGAAAGCAAAGAAAAAATATTATGTACGCATCCGGACGTATCAGACAGTCAAGGTTGGGAAAAAATCAACAAAGATTTATGCCAGCTGGTCGAAAGCAAAGACGGTTACAACGAAGAAAAGTTGACATTACTACCCGAAATTGATACTATAATTACAGAACAAGCGGTTGTAATAAAAAGTCCTCCGCCATAAGGCGGGGGACTTTTTTAGCACTATCAATATGCAATGTGAATAGTCATTGCATATTGATTTTAATGGAATTATAACAAAGGAAAAAGAGGTTATTTGTTCTCCTCATTCAAAATACTTAAGCAGAGTTGAAGAAAGGGAGGACATGTGAGGTGTTAAACGTGAAGCTGAAATGGATTGAATTCGAGAATTTAAGAACAGGACTAAAGATTGAACGTGTTGTATTTAATGATGATATCACATTGTTGGTTGGTCTGTCTGGTGTTGGTAAAACCCAGATATTAAATGCGATAGAATATTCTCTGAAATTGGCTGTAAATAAGAATTTACGTCTGGAACCATATAATACGACTTTATGTTTTCAAATTGGAGAGGAAGTATATGTATGGTCATATAGAATACAGCAGGATCATACAGAGGATATTTTTGAACCAAAAGAAATAAAGTATTTTTTTGCCTATGAAAAACTTCAGAATATAAAAGGTGATATACTGATGCAGCGTACACCTGATACGATTCAGGTGACAGGTTATGATAAGGTACCGACACCTAAAAAAGATGAAAGTTTATTAGTACAATATTCGGAAGATGCCTTTGTCAAACCAATAATTTCTGAAATGTTAAAATTATATCCAATAGAAATTGAAATGGATGTGAGAGGGGCAATTGCGCAGGAAAGTTTTAATATGTTTAAAGCAAAGATTAAAGAAAGCTTTAAGGAAAATGAAAAACAGCCTTTTGAAAAATTCAGCCATTTACCTGTTCCTCTAAAGATTTATATAACAAAAGAATATTATCCTCAAATGTACGCACAGATTTTTTCTGCGGTTAAGGAGCTGTTTATGGAGATTAACAGTATAGATATTGTTGAGGATCCTGATCGTGAAATATATATGGTGGCAATAGATGTATATGGAAAAAGATTATTGCAGCATGAAATATCCAATGGAATGTTAAAAACGATATACTATATTGTTGAGTTGATCACTATGTCAAAAAACTCTTTAGTATTAATAGATGAATTTGAGAATGGATTAGGGGTAAATTGTATAGATGTATTGGCAGAACTATTATTGGGGGAAAGAAGGGATTTACAGTTTGTTATTACCAGCCATCATCCTAAAATTATAAACCAGATTTCAAATAAGAAATGGAAGATCATTGAAAGAGACATTGCGACGGTAAAAAATTTTACAGCTGAAGAGTATGGAATCATGCATAGTCAGCATGATGCATATTTTAATTTGATAAACAGATGGGAATTTGAAGGTAAGATATAAATGAATTATTATTTTTTGCTTGAAGATGAAAAGTCCTTTATAAAGGTTTTGCCTGAATGGTTAAAATATATGGGGATACAAAACACCAGAGTGCAGGATATTACATATGTTCGGGAAAATAATTATGTGATGCAGAGCGGACAAGGTGTTACGCAGCTGATCACAAGAGTTTTATTCCAGACGATAGATACAATTCTGCTGAATCCGGGAAAAATAGATCAGTTAATAGTGATTTTGGATTCGGAAGAATATAATGAACAAGAACGAAAAAAACAGGTTGAAAACATTATCAAGGAATATATTGAAAAGAAGAATTGTGTTGTAGGTTTTTTATATAAAGTTTTTGTCTGCAATCATTGTTTTGAAACATGGCTTTTAGGAAATGGAAATTTATATCCGGATATTAGACCGGAAGGTGATTTTCAACCATATTACGACGAATATAATATAAAAGTAAATGATCCTGAATTAATGGCTGTGCCGGACGATATAAAAGAAACGATAGCTGTTTATCATTTCCATTATTTACATGAAATGTGCAGATATAACAGAGTACGGTACAGTAAGAAAAAACCTATGGAGATGGCAAAAAAAGTATACTTTGATGCTCTGGTATCAAGAATAGATAATAGTGATCACTTACATTCATTTGCTCAGTTTTATGAGTACTTTGTAAATGAACAAAAATGACTATTCAACCGATAATAAAATGCCGTACGATCAACCGACCGTACGGCATTTTCCTATCTTTCATAAATCGTATAATGATGTTTCTTAAGCAGTGCAACTGCCAGCGCTAATGATTCCCCGTCATACATTTCAAGTCTCAAAACACCGCCTTCAAACTCACGGTTATGAATGATCCCGATATTTTTAATACTTAAATTATTGCTCGCAAGGATCGTTGCGACGGTGGCGATCCCACCGGTCTCATCAATCAGGTCTAAGTACAGTTCGTAAACATTCTTCAAAGCACCTTTTGCCGTGATCGTGATGGAATCACGGTAATCTTTGGCTGCAGTAAAGGCATCTAACAGTGCAGGGGAATCTGCATCTGCAATGTTCGTGCGCATTACCTCTAATGTATGGATATAGTTGTCCAATAATTTTAAAATCTGTTCCTGATTGGATAAACAGATATTTTCCCACATGACAGGAGAAGAAGATGCGATACGCGTGATATCTTTAAAACCTCCGGCTGCGATGGTTTTCATGATCTCATTTTCATCGTCCGATTCCCGCACCAGGTTGACAAGGCTGTATGCGATCACATGCGGCAGATGACTGATCGCTGCGGTCGCATAATCGTGCTGCTCATAACCTAAAACCAGAGGAATTGCGCCGAGAGAGCGCACCAGCCCGGTCAGTTCTTCCACAGCAGGGGAAGGACTCTTTGTGGTCGGTGTGATAATATAGTAAGCATTTTCCAAAAGCGTCTCTGAAGCATTAGAAAGACCGGTCTTCTCAGAACCCGCCATCGGATGACCGCCGATAAAATTGGCTTCAAGGCCGAGTCTTATCACTTCTCTGTGGATCTCCGATTTCACACTGCCGACATCCGTGATGATACAGTCTGGAGAGATCACATCCTTTAACTGCTGCAGATATTCAATATTTTTCTTGGTCGGTGTACACAGAAAAATATAATCACAGTCCGCAAAATCTTTCAATTCACATGGTGTATTGTTTATAATTAAATGTTCTTTAAAAGCTTCGGCAACCGTCTCGGCATGATGTGCGGTTGCAATTATTGTGAGCTCCGGATGAAGTGCATGCAGTTTTTTGGCAATGGAACCACCAATGAGTCCGAGTCCGATAAAGCCGATTTTCTGAAGTGACATATATAAAAATCCCCCTGTTAGATGTTAAAATTCTATTCTCATAATTCTTTACCTATCATAGACATAAATCACAAGAAAGTCAACACGTTAAAGTATAAAAGTGCAGATTGCATGAAAAAATAATCAAAGTATGGATGAAATGTGAACACTATGTAAACATTCCATGCAAATGGTTATAAAATATTTAAAATGCATACATAATATATAAACAAATTTCAGGTAATATAAAAATAGTTAGTAAATATGAATAAATAAGTTGTAATAAACGTGTAAATTTAGTAAAATATAACCATACAACGAGTGCCGTTTAGAGGTATCGACTAAAAAATATGTATTGGAGGATTTACTATGAACGTTTACACAACTGACAAGATTCGTAATGTGGTTCTGCTTGGACATGGTGGATGTGGTAAAACAAGTCTCGCCGAGGCGATGGCTTATCTTGCGGGGATGACAACACGCATGGGAAAAGTTATCGATGGTAACACGATCAGCGATTATGACAAAGAAGAAATCAAACGTCATTTTTCCATCAACACAACTGTGATACCGATAGTCTGGGGTGATACCAAGATCAATATCCTTGATACACCTGGTTATTTTGATTTTGTAGGGGAGGTAGAAGAAGCAGTCAGTGCTGCGGATGCAGCAATTATCGTAGTATCCGGTAAGGCTGGCATTGAAGTCGGCACAAAGAAGGCATGGGAGTTATGTGAGACATACAAACTGCCGCGTATGGTATTTGTTACAGATATGGATATCGATGAGGCAAGTTACCGGCAGGTCGTAGAAGATTTACAGCAGCTATACGGCAAGCGGATCGCACCTTTCCATCTTCCGATCCGTGAAAACGGACAGTTCGTCGGTTATGTCAATGTATTACAGCAGCGGGCAAAACGCTGGAAAGATAACGGCGAAGTGGAAAAGGTAGAAGTGCCGGAGTATTCCAAAGAGAATCTTGGTATCTGCAGGGAAGCATTGATGGAGGCTGTTGCGGAGACGAGTGAAGAATTTATGGATCGTTATTTTGGAGGGGAAGAGTTCTCCGAGGATGAGATCCGCCAGGCACTCCGTGTCAATGTATCCGATGGAAGCATCGTTCCGGTGCTGATGGGTTCGAATGTTCTTGCACGCGGCATGTATACACTGATGGTCGACATTGTAAAATATCTTCCGAGTCCGGAAAAACGTTCCTGCACCGGAATCAATGCAAAGTCCAACGAGGTATACAATGCAGACTATGATTTTGCAAAACCAAAATCAGCTTATATTTTCAAAACGATTGCAGACCCGTTTATTGGGAAATATTCATTGATCAAAGTTAATTCGGGAGTTATCAAAACAGATGATCTTCTTTACAACCAGCATAAAGATACAGAGGAAAAAATCGGAAAGATCTATGTACTCTGTGGCAATAAGCCGGAGGAAGTAAAGGAACTGCATGCGGGGGATATCGGAGCGTTAGCGAAGCTGACTAAAGCAGCTACCACAGATTCCCTTTCTACCAAAGCGAACCCGATCCTGTATATAAGAACACAGATCTCCACACCATATACTTATAAACGTTATAAGGCAGTCAACAAAGGAGATGAAGATAAGATCTCGCAGGCATTGCAAAAGCTGATGCTCGAAGATCTTACATTAAAAACAGTCAATGACAGTGAAAATGGCCAGACATTACTTTACGGTATGGGAGACCAGCACCTTGATGTTGTGGCAAGCAAACTGTTAGAGAGATACAAAGTTCAGATTGAACTGAAAAAACCAAAAGTAGCATTCCGGGAGACCATTCGTAAGAAAGCGGATGTGGAATACAAGTACAAAAAACAGTCCGGCGGTCATGGACAATACGGTCACGTTAAGATGACCTTTGAACCTTCCGGGGATCTTGAAACACCATATGTATTTGAACAATGCGTTGTCGGCGGAGCAGTTCCAAAAAACTTCTTCCCGGCGGTGGAAAAAGGAATCCAGGAAGGAGTTGTGAAAGGACCGATGGCAGCTTATCCTGTGGTAGGAGTAAAGGCAGTATTATATGATGGATCCTATCATCCGGTAGACTCTTCTGAGATGGCATTTAAGGTTGCGGCTCTTCAGGCATTCAAAAAAGGCATTATGGAAGCATCACCGATTCTGTTAGAGCCGATCGCATCCTTAAAAGTTGTTGTACCTGACAAATACACAGGTGACATTATGGGAGACTTAAACAAACGCCGTGGACGTGTACTTGGAATGAATCCGACGGAACACGGTTATCAGGAGATCGTAGCTGATATTCCTTACATGGAATTATATGGATACAACACAGATTTACGATCCATGACCGGTGGAAGCGGAACATTTTCCTATGAGTTTGCAAGATATGAGCAGACACCTTCTGATATCCAGGAAAAGGAGATCGCAGAGAGGGCAGGCAAACTTGATAATACGGATAATTCATAAAACAGTTTCTGAAAGAAACAGTTCTTCCCGAAAGCAGGATAAAAACACAGACTGGATGTAACATTTTCCGGTGTGTGTAATTAAAAAGAAAACAGGGAGGAATGGATATGCGGTATGGCAGAAAAATTTGCAAAGAACTATTTGTAATTTTATATGTATTTATTTTTCTTGTAAGCGATCCGAAACTGGTTCGTGCCTGCAGCATGATCATCCTCCCTGATACTTCAAAGGAAACCATTACCAGTGATGATGTTACATTTGATTTTTTTGATACACAGGATCCGTCAGAGTATCACATTGTATATGAGGTAAATGGCGGTATTAACAGCAGCAATAATCAAAAAACAATCCAAAAAGAAGAACTTCCTTTTACACTGGACGTGCCGGTTAAAATGGGTTACAATTTTGCTGGCTGGTATGCAGACTGCAGCTATTCCAGAAAAGTTACGAAAATAGATGAAGACAGTCCGGCGAATATGGTTCTTTTTGCAAAATGGACAAAAAATATTGACAATCATTATAATGTGGAAATGTATTCTTATCAGACAGGCACGATTCGTGACAACAGTCAGAAAGAGTTAAAGGAATGTTCCTATACTTTTTTGGATGATCTTTCTATTCCGGGAATGCCTTCTACCAGGGAAAAAGACTATAAGGATAATCTGATCAGCAGTTCCAGCCAGTGTATGCAGGGACTTTGTTTCACACCGGATTATATTCTTATTACTGCATATTCGGAAGATCGCAAAAATCTTGGATCACTGATGGTGTTTGATCGTGAGAGCGGCGAATATCTGGCAACACTTGGCATGAAAAAAGAAAGTCATCTTGGCGGTATTGCTTTTGATGGCGAGAATGTCTGGATCTGCCATTCAAATTCCAATACCTTAGAGCGTATTTCCTATGAATATATTACAAAAATCGCACAGGATGCGCCGGAATATTGCATTGATGCATCGGCATTGTCAGACGAATACCGCCTGAAAAATACACCATCCTGCATTACCTGCTACGGTGGCAGACTCTGGGTTGCTACACATACCAGATTTTTTGATTCCGAGATGTATTCATACAGCTATGATAAAAAAGAAGATAAGCTGACGGCAGTCAGCAACTATAATCTTCCGAGTAAAGTGCAGGGAGTGGCATTCGATGATAACGGATCAATTTATTTAAGCACTTCCTATGGAAGAAATAATTCTTCTTATTTAAAAGTTTATTCTTCTCTTCTTTCATTGGACAAAAAACCAAATGAACCGAAGGTAAAAGTGGAGATGCCACCTTGTTCGGAAGAAGTTGCTATTGCAGATGGTACGGTGTTTGTTTTATTTGAATCGGCAAGTGCAAAATATTTTGAGGGTACAGATGGTATGGGAAAGAGTCCGGCGCCGATCGATAAATTATTAGAGGTAAGTGTAGCTTCCATCTGGTAGACTTGAGAAAATGTTAAGAAATTATAAATAAATATGCAGATACAAAAGGGGTGGAGTGTTCCATCCCTTTTATTAGTTAATTTTGCTTCCGGTCTTTCATGAGCCGGATAATTTTATCGGCCTTCTCAGATTCCTCTTTTGACATGTTTTGTTTTAGCAGGGTGACAAGCAGCTCTGTTTCGGGGTCTGTGAACTGGATATTATTTGTTTTTGCTGCATTCATGGTGCCAAGAAGAAACGGCATCATATCTTTAATGTTTGTTGGTTTTTCTTTTGATGCAAAATTCATTAAAAACTGCAGTTTTTCCGGGGACATATTTTTTAACCCCGGATTATTCCAGAAATCATTTTCCATCACTATTTATTCCTTTCAAAAATGTAATGCTTTGTTTTGGCAGTTTTCTTACAATATATTATGCAAAAATAGTCTCATAGGTTTCCATCATAGAGACCATATTTGTGATCATATCAAGTGTTTCAAGCTCTTTGTCTGTACAGAATTTCCGAAGGTCATTTAACATGGCAAGAGTAGAATTTTCATCCTCACTGACAGAGCACATGGACATGACTTTATCCTCCTGGTTGAATACCTGGATCGTATTCTGTAATTCCATATATTTGATCAGAATAGCAAATTGCTTTTTCTGGTCACCTTTCATATAGGGAATCGCAGTTTTTAACATTTGCAGTTCACGGGTCTGTGTCATATTATCAAAGGGCGTAAATGAATTTGGTTCCATAAAGATGCCTTTTTTCTTTTAGTTTATGAATCCGGAAAATAGATTATGCCAGATATCACATGGATGAGGGGACAGTTTTAGTGACGGTATCAGGCAGTCGGCATAAAATAAAACGGGAGGAGGAATCAAATATGCTGATTATTGATGGAAACAGTGTTTATGAGATAGATGAGGAATGTGCCAGAAAAAAGAAAGTGCCAAAGGAATGTGGAATCTACGAGAAGATGATGCAGCAGCAGAATCGGGAAAAAGACTGTGAGTATGCTGCACGGGATCAGAACACAAAGCGTCCGTAAATTCGGCTGACATACAAAAACGTCTCTTCCATAACAGGCAGAGACGTTTTTCTTTATAAATCTTATAGGGCGGCCGGAATATCCGACCGCCATTTCAGAACAGATGATCTGACTAGCAGAAACCACATCCATTGTTTCCGCCGCATCCACCACAGCAGAAGAGAAGCAGGATGATCCAAAGACAATCATTGTTGCCTCCACATCCATTGTTTCCACCGCAGAAACCACCATTGCCGCCACAGCAGCATAATAAGATGATGATCCAGAGAATGGAATTGCATCCTCCCTCGTTACAGGAACATCCACCACCACAGTTTGTTGCAGCTAAATCACTCATATAAAACCTCCAGGTTTTTTCTTACACTGTATCTTATGTGAGCGCAGAATAAGTGTTACAGATTTGAATAAATTTTTTTGAATATATGATTATGTATACTTATAATTTCAGGTTATAGAAAATATAAAATTTTATGCCTTGACAAATAAGAGAAGAAATGTATAGAATATAGAAAAAGTATAATTGTATACAATTATGCATGAAAAAATATTCACTCTAAAAGTAAAAATATGCATTCATGGCATAGGTGTCAATGGCACAAGTGCCATGGCAGAAAGAAGGATTTACGTTATGAGAGAAGTTGTAATGAATAAGAAAACGAATCTGCTGCAGCTTGAAGAGCATTTTTATCAGTTAGCAGATGTGAAAGAACCAAATGTATTCCATAATCTGTTCCCGTATGATGAGATCCCAAAGATCGCATTCAATGACCGAATTGTACCACATAATATGCCTGAAAATATCTGGATCACAGATACGACATTTCGTGATGGACAGCAGTCAAGGGCACCTTATACAACAGAACAGATCGTGACGATCTATGATTATCTGCATCGCCTGGGTGGACCGAAGGGTCTGATACGACAGAGTGAATTCTTTTTATATAGCAAAAAAGACAGAGATGCCGTCTATAAATGTTTAGAGCGCGGTTATAAATTTCCGGAAGTTACAAGCTGGATTCGGGCAAGCAAACAAGACTTCCAGTTAGTAAAAGATATCGGTCTGCGTGAGACAGGTATTCTGGTAAGCTGCTCGGATTATCATATTTTCTATAAAATGAAAATGACAAGAAGAGAGGTCATGAATCTTTACCTGAGTGTCATCCGTGAGTGTTTGGAGACAGGTATCAGTCCACGCTGTCATTTGGAGGATATCACAAGATCTGATATTTACGGTTTTGTAATTCCGTTCTGTGTGGAGCTTATGAAGCTGATGGATGAATATAAGATTCCAATCAAGATCCGTGCCTGCGATACTATGGGATATGGAGTGAATTTCCCTGGTGCTGTGATTCCGCGAAGTGTACCGGGTATCATTTATGGTCTGACCACACATGCAGGTGTACCTTCTGAACTGATCGAATGGCATGGTCATAATGATTTCTATAAAGCAGTTAATAACTCTACGACGGCATGGCTTTATGGAGCCAGTGGTGTCAACTGCTCCCTGTTCGGTATCGGAGAGCGTACCGGTAACACACCGCTTGAGGCTATGGTTTTTGAATATGCACAGTTAAAAGGAACACTCGATGGTATGGATACCACAGTGATCACAGAGCTGGCGGAATATTTTGAAAAAGAGCTTGGATATGTGCAGCCGAGCCGTACACCGTTTGTCGGCAGTAATTTTAACGTTACAAGAGCTGGAATCCATGCGGACGGACTTCTGAAAAATGAGGAGATCTATAATATTTTTGATACCGGAAAATTCTTAAACAGACCGCCATTAGTATCTGTTTCCAACACATCCGGTCTTGCAGGAATTGCTCTCTGGATCAACTCATATTATCATCTTCCGAAAGATAAGAGTGTCGATAAGAACTCAGAACTTGTAAAAAAAGTAAAAGTCTGGGTAGACAAGCAGTATGAGGATGGACGTGTTACGGTACTGACGGATAAGGAATTAGTAGAAGAAATTGAAAAATGCTGTAAGGAATTAAATGTAACAATAGGAGCATGAGGTGTCATATATGGGAGAGGATAATTATTCCTTAAGTTCTCGTGTGTTCCATACGATCCGTGAGAATATTTTATCCGGAAAATATGCGACAGACGAAGAACTGAAGGAAAAAAATATCGGCGAAGAGTTAGGCGTCAGCCGTACTCCGGTGCGTGAGGCGCTCCGCCAGCTTGAACTGGAAGGATTAGTCACCATCATTCCGAATAAGGGTGCTTATGTTGTAGGTATTTCCAAGAAAGATATTCAGGATATTTACGAGATACGGTCACGTTTGGAGGGACTGTGTGCAAAGTGGGCTGCGGACAATATCACAAAAGAGCAGTTAGATGAACTGGATGAAAATATATATCTGTCTGATTTCCATGCAGCAAAAGGAAATTCAGAACAAGTCGTGGAATTAGATAACCGTTTCCATGAAATTTTATATAACGCTTCTGACAGTAAAGAGCTGAAACATGTGCTGCTTGATTTTCATCATTATGTGCAGCGTGTACGTAAAATCACACTTGCAGATCCAAAACGTTCTGTGCAATCGAATCAGGAACACAGACAGATTGTGGAAGCATTAAAAAAACATGATGCCAATCTGGCAGAAAAACTTGCAAATGAGCATATGATGAACACCATTCACAATATGGACAATTACGGATGGGACAATTTATTTCAATAGAAAAGGAGAACATAATGGAAAAAATCAAAATGACAACACCACTGGTAGAGATGGACGGAGATGAGATGACAAGAATCCTCTGGAAAATGATCAAAGATGAATTACTTCTGCCGTTTATTGATTTAAAAACAGAGTATTATGATCTTGGATTAGAGCATCGTAATGAGACAAATGATCAGGTTACCGTTGACTCTGCCAATGCAACAAAGAAATACGGTGTTGCTGTAAAATGTGCAACGATCACACCAAATGCAGCCCGCATGACTGAATATAATTTAAAAGAAATGTGGAAAAGCCCGAATGGTACGATCCGCGCCATGTTAGATGGAACGGTATTCCGTGCACCGATCGTTGTAAAAGGGATCGAGCCATGTGTAAAGAACTGGAAAAAACCGATCACGATCGCGCGTCATGCATATGGCGATGTATATAAAGCAACTGAGATGAAGATTACTGGAGCAGGCAAATGTGAGCTGGTATATACAGCGGAAGATGGTACAGAGACGAGAGAACTGATCCACAACTTTACCGGAGCAGGCGTTGTTCAGGGACAGCATAACCTTTGCAATTCCATTGAAAGTTTCGCAAAAAGCTGTTTTAATTATGCACTGGATACAAAACAGGATCTGTGGTTTGCAACAAAGGATACGATTTCAAAAAAATACGATCATACCTTTAAAGACATTTTCCAGGAAATTTTTGATGCAGAGTACAAAGAAAAATTTGAAAAAGCAGGTATTACCTATTTTTATACATTGATCGATGATGCAGTTGCACGTGTAATGAAGTCTGAGGGTGGTTATATCTGGGCATGTAAAAATTATGATGGAGATGTCATGAGTGATATGGTTTCAAGTGCATTTGGTTCACTTGCCATGATGACTTCTGTATTAGTTTCCCCGGATGGATATTATGAATATGAAGCTGCACATGGAACGGTACAGCGCCATTATTACAAACACTTAAAAGGTGAGGAGACATCCACAAACTCTGTTGCAACTATTTTTGCATGGACAGGTGCACTTAAGAAACGTGGAGAACTTGATTCTAACCAGGCATTATCTGATTTTGCAGAAAAACTTGAAAAGGCTTGTATAAAGACCATTGAAGATGGTAAAATGACAAAAGACCTTGCGCTGATTACTACAAATCCGAATCCGGTTGTATTAAACAGCGAAAATTTCATCAAGGCAATCAGAACAACATTAGAGGAAAGTTTAAAATGATTTTGTCATGTCAGAGTATCTCAAAGTCTTTTGGAACAGATGAGATCTTAAAAGATGTAAGTTTTCATATTGAAGCAAACGAAAAAGCAGCGATTGTCGGCATCAATGGTGCCGGCAAGTCTACGCTGCTTAAAATTATTATGGGCGAAGAAACGTCCGATACCGGTGAAGTGATCCTTGCAAAAGATAAAACAATCGGTTATCTGGCACAGTATCAGGATGTATCGGGGCACAGAAACATTTATGACGAAGTTCTTAATGCAAGAGCTGACATCCTTGAAATGGAACAGAAACTCCGCAATATGGAGTCAGAAATGAATCAGCAGACCGGTGGGGAACTGGAAAAACTGATGGAGGTTTATCATCGTCTGAGCCACGAATTTGAACTGCAGGGCGGATATGCATACCGGAGTGAAGTAACCGGTATTTTAAAAGGACTTGGTTTTTCGGACGAAGATTTAACAAAACAGATGAATGAATTGTCCGGAGGACAGAAAACCAGGGTTTCGCTTGGCAAACTCTTAGTCACAAAGCCGGATGTATTACTTTTAGATGAGCCGACAAACCATCTGGATATGGAATCGATCCGATGGCTTGAGAATTTTCTGCGTGCATACAAAGGTGCTGTTGTGATCGTGGCTCATGACCGTTATTTTTTAGACAGAGTTGTCACGAAAGTAGTTGAGATCTTCCAGCATAAGGCTTATGTATATCAGGGAAATTACTCGGATTTTGCGAAGAAGAAAGCAAAAGTCCGTGAAGATCTGTTAAAACAATATTATAATCAGCAGCGTGAGATCAGACATCAGGAAGAAGTTATCACAAAGTTAAAATCGTTTAACCGTGAAAAATCCATCAAGCGTGCGGAGAGCCGCGAAAAGATGTTAGACAAGATAGAACGTATTGAAAAACCGGTTGAGGACAATACAGACATTAAGATCGTGTTAGAGCCAAATGTGGTCAGCGGAAATGATGTCCTTACGGTGTCAGGTCTTGCAAAATCATATCCGCCGGTTACATTGTTTTCGGATATCTCATTCGAGATTAAACGTGGGGAGCGGGTAGCACTGATCGGCAATAACGGAACCGGGAAAACGACCATCTTAAAGATCATCAATAATCTGATACAGGCAGATGGTGGTACGGTAACACTTGGTTCGAATGTTCACATTGGATATTACGATCAGGAACATCAGCTTTTACATATGGATAAAACCATATTTGAAGAGATCTCAGATGCTTATCCAGAGCTGAATAACACAAAGATCCGCAATGTACTGGCAGCCTTTTTATTTACAAATGATGATGTGTTTAAGCGGATCTCAGATTTAAGCGGTGGTGAAAGAGGCCGTGTCTCTCTGGCAAAACTGATGCTTTCAGATGCTAATTTTCTTATTTTAGATGAGCCGACAAACCATCTGGACATTACATCCAAGGAAATTTTGGAATCTGCATTAAACCAGTATACAGGAACGGTATTTTTTGTTTCACATGACCGCTATTTTATCAATCAGACAGCAACAAGAATCCTGGAGCTGACAGGTGAAACAATTGTAAATTATATCGGAAATTATGATTATTATCTGGAAAAACATGATATTATGACGCAGTTGTATGTGAAACAGCCAGAAACTTCAGATGTGCAGCCTAAGAAACAGGATGATGCCGTTAATAAGCTCGACTGGCAGGCACAAAAAGCAGAGCAGGCAAGGATTCGTAAAATTGAAAACAGTTTAAAAAAAGCCGAGGAAGAGATTGCCGCACTTGAAAGTGAAATAAGCATGATCGATGAAGAATGTGCAAAGCCGGAAAACGCAGTTAATTCCGCAAAATTAAATGAGCTTGCAGCAAGACAGCAGGAGTGCAGGGAACGCCTTGAAACCTGCTATGAAACGTGGGAAGATCTGTCAATGCAGCTGGATGGAGCTAAAGATAGTTAAAAATTTCACACATTGACAGACACAGGGGAAATCACTATAATAAACGAGAGAACGTAAGAAAGGTGGAACCTTTTGTGCAGGAAAAAGAGATATCACAGGCAGTGATCCGAAGGATGCCGCGTTATTACCGTTACCTCGGAGAACTATTAGACGCCGGTGTGGAGCGTATATCATCCAATGATCTGAGCAAACGGATGAATGTGACCGCATCCCAGATCAGACAGGATCTGAATAATTTTGGCGGGTTCGGTCAGCAGGGCTACGGCTATAATGTAAAATATTTATATGAAGAGATCGGTAAGATCTTAGGTTTGAATGAGAGACACAATATTATTGTAATGGGTGCCGGTAACCTTGGTCAGGCACTTACCAATTATGTAAAATTTGAGAAACTTGGCTTTGTTATCATAGGACTTTTTGATGTAAATCCGGCGCTTGACGGAGTGACTGTACGCGGGATCAAAATCCGTATGTTAGATGAATTAGAGAGTTTCTGTGAAGAAAATCAGGTAGATATCGCAGCGCTGACCATGCCGAAGGAAAAGGCAGATGCGATTGCAAACAGGCTGGTCGGACTTGGAATCCGTGCAATCTGGAATTTTGCCCATGTAGATCTTGAATTGATCGACAAAAATGTTGTCGTGGAGAATGTACATCTTTCCGACAGTCTGATGCAGTTGTCTTACAACATTGTCAGAAACAAAAAAGCAGAAGAAAACGGCAACTGAAAAGGTGCTGTAAATGTAGAGAGCAAATAGCTGCCGCACAGATTTATGTGCGGCGTTTTTTGCCTTATAAAACAAGGGGAAAAATCCTCTGCTCCTGCAAAAGCAGTCGCATTTTGCTCCGCAAAACAAGGAGAAAAATCCTCTGCTCCTGCAAAGGCAGTCGCATTTTGCTCCGCAAAACAAGGAGGATTTCATGAAATATCTTGTAGACAGCCGGGAAATGCAAAAATATGATGCAAATACCATTTCACATTTTAAGGTGCCGGGACTTCTCTTGATGGAGCGCGCTGCAATAGCATTTGTGGAAGAGCTGCATAGACAAAATGTGGATCTTACGGAAGTACTCATTGTGTGTGGCAGTGGAAATAACGGTGGAGATGGTCTTGCGATCGCACGCCTTTTATTTTTGGAAGGACATGCTGTCACGGTCGTTTATGCCGGAAATAAAGAGCACTGTTCGGAGTCAAACAGGGTACAGCAGGATATTTTAAATGCATACGGTATTTCTATATACATGGATATCCCGGAAAAGATCAGACCTACTCTTGTAATAGACGCAATATTTGGTGTGGGACTCTCAAGAGATGTGACCGGTGAATATGCAGATATGCTGTGCCAGATGAATGAACTTTCCGGGGAAAAAGCGGCGGTAGACATTGCATCCGGGATCTCTGCGGACACGGGAGCCATTCTTGGCACAGCGTTTCGTGCAGATCTTACGATCACATTTGCATTTGAAAAATTAGGCAGTATCCTCTGGCCGGGAAATGAGTATGCCGGCAGGATCATTGTATGTGATATTGGCATCACGAAAGAAAGCTGGCTGGGTGAACCGCCGGCCGTGATGGCACTTGAAAAAAAAGATTTTTCGATACTGCCAAAAAGAAAAAGCCATTCTAATAAGGGCAGTTATGGAAAACTCTTGCTGATCGCCGGAAGTGTCAATATGGCAGGGGCGGCAGTTTTGTCTGCGAAAGCAGCTTATGCCACAGGGTGTGGTCTGGTGCGTGTGCTGACTCCGGGGGAAAACAGAACTATTTTACAGTGCAGTGTTCCGGAGGCGGTTCTTACTACTTACGATAAAACTTTAGTACCGGAAGAACCGGTTCTGAGGGAGATCCTTGACTGGTCAGATGCCATTGTGATCGGTCCCGGACTAGGAAAAGAAAAAACTTCTGCACAGATATTAAATTTTGTGTTAGAATATGGAACGTCACATGAGAATAAAGCATTTCTTTTTGATGCTGATGCATTAAATCTGGTGGCAGAGCAGAAAAACACCGGAGTGCAGGGGGCAGATAGATGGAAAAATTTTAAGAATACTGCCGTGATTACACCGCATCTTGGAGAGATGAGCAGGCTTACCGGAAAAACAGTTGGAGAAATCCAGAAGAATCTGCTGCAGACAGCTGCAGATTTTGCAGATGAAAATCAGGTTATTTGCGTCCTGAAAGATGAACATACAGTGACCGCACTGCCGGATCATAAAAGGTATCTGAATCTTTCCGGTAATCCGGGAATGGCAACTGCAGGAAGCGGGGATGTACTAAGCGGTTTGATCGGTGCACTTATGGCACAGAAACTGACATCATATCAGGCGGCACCTCTTGGAGTATACCTTCACGGTTTGGCAGGTGATATCATGGTACAGACGACAGGTTTACAGGGCCTTACAGCCTCGGATCTGATCACCGGGATCAAAAAGGTACTAAATATTTACACACAACAGTAAAAGCGCGTATAGATTTTGTGTTGAACAAAAAAGTAATGAAAAAAATAGATTGGAGAACAACATGAACAGATACAGCAGAGTGCATGCGGAGATCGATCTGGATGCAATTCTTCACAACATGGATGCAATGCGTGGGAACATTGCAAAAGATACAAAAATTATGGCGGTCATCAAGGCTGACGGCTATGGACATGGTGCCGTAGAGATTGCAGAGACGATTGAAAAACTTGATTATCTATACGGTTATGCGGTTGCCACGGTGGAAGAGGGACTGATCCTTCGAAATCACGGGATCCAGAAACCAATCCTGATCTTAGGATATGTGTTCCCGGATCAGTATGTGGATATGATCAAAGCGGGCATCCGTCCGACCGTATTTACCAGAGAGATGGCAGAAAAGCTTTCCGTTGCGGCTGCAAGTATCGGCAGGGACTGCAAGATTCATTTTGCAATTGATACCGGAATGAGCCGGATCGGTTATCAGGTTACGGAAGAAGCTGCGGATGAGATGGCACAGCTTTCAAAACTACCGCATATTATAGTGGAGGGTATTTTTACCCATTTTGCAAAAGCAGATGAAAAAGATAAGGAGCCGACATACCAGCAGATAAAACTTTTCCGTAAAATGATCGACATGTTAGAAGAACGCGGGGTAAGTATCCCGATTCACCACTGCTCAAACAGTGCAGGAATTGTCGATATCCCGGAGGCAAACATGGATATGGTGCGTGCAGGGATTACGCTTTATGGAATGTGGCCGTCTGAGGACGTGGATAAGACGGCAATCAGCTTAAAACCTGCATTATCGCTTGTGACACATGTTGCATATGTAAAAGAGCTTCCGGCTGGCAGGGCAATCAGTTATGGCGGAACTTATGTCACAAAAGAACCGCGTATGATTGCAACGATCCCGGTCGGTTATGCAGACGGCTACGCGAGAGGACTTTCAAACAAAGGAGCTGTTCTGATCCACGGAAGGCGTGCACCGATTCTTGGCCGTGTCTGTATGGATCAGTTTATGGTAGATGTCACAGATATTCCGGATGTTAAAAATGAGGATGAAGTGATACTGATCGGCAGGGATGGTGATGAGTGCATTACCATGGAAGAGGTCGGCGGGTTATCCGGACGTTTTAATTATGAATTCGCCTGTGATCTTGGAAAACGTATACCACGTGTTTATATCCATGGTGGACGGATCATCGGTACGAGAGATCATTTTTCGGAATAATAGAAAGGAATGGAATACACCAGTAAAAATTGGCAATACTATCCGTAAAGCAAGAAAATGGAGTGGAAGTATATGGTAATTAGACGTGGTGATATTTTTTATGCAGATTTAAGACCGGTCATCGGCTCAGAACAGGGCGGTGTAAGACCGGTGCTCATAATACAGAATGATGTTGGCAACAGGCACAGTCCAACCGTGATCTGTGCAGCAATCACATCCCAGATGAATAAAGCGAAGCTTCCAACACACGTAGAACTTGACAGCAGAAAATATGATCTGGTCAAAGATTCTGTGGTGCTCTTAGAGCAGCTTCGCACAATCGATAAAAAACGTTTGAAAGACAAGGTATGTCATTTAGATTCCCAGATTCTGGTAAAAATAGATAAGGCGCTTGAGGTAAGCTTAGAGTTGTATACATAAATAGGCTTGCCAGAAAACGGAAATAGTGATAAAATAAAATGTATTTTCGAAGCAATAAACAAGTGAGAAAAGAGGAAGTATTTATGTCAGGACATTCCAAATTTGCGAATATTAAGCACAAAAAAGAAAAAAATGATGCAGCAAAAGGAAAGATTTTTACAATTATCGGACGTGAGATTGCCGTTGCAGTAAAAGATGGCGGCCCGGATCCTGCAAACAACTTTAAACTGGCTCAGGTCATTGCCAAAGCGAAAGCAAGTAACATGCCAAATGATACGATTGAGCGTGGTATCAAAAAGGCATCCGGTGAAGGAAACTCTGTCAATTACGAGTACTGTACCTATGAGGGATATGGTCCGAGCGGAACAGCTATCATCGTAAAATGTCTGACCGACAATAAGAACCGCACAGCTGCCAATGTCCGTAACGCATTTACAAAGGGACACGGAAGCATCGGTACACAGGGATGCGTTTCCTATATGTTCGATGAAAAGGGACAGATCATTATCGCAAAAGAAGACTGTGAGATGGATGCGGATGATCTGATGATGATCGCACTTGATGCAGGCGCAGAGGATTTTTCTGAGGAAGATGACAGCTACGAGATCATCACAAATCCAAATGATTTTGAGGCAGTACACGCTGCACTTGAAGCAGAGAAGATCCCTATGGCAGAAGCAGAGGTTACAATGATTCCACAGAATTATGTAGAGCTGACAGCAGAGGAAGATTTAACAAATATCAACCGTATTCTTGATCTGCTGGATGATGATGATGATGTTCAGGAAGTATATCACAACTGGGATGAATAAATAAGATTCAAGGTACATAAGATAAACGGCATGGATGAAAAGTCTGTGTCGTTTTTTATAAATAAAAGTTTTTTTACATTGTATTAAATTTTTCTGCTTTGCAGTAAAAAAATATGGTATTCTTTTCGGAAATGTTATATGATAATAGTAATTAAGATTTGAAGAATAAACACAGGAATGGAGATTGCTATGAAGAAAATACTTTTTGCAGCATCGGAGTGTGTTCCGTTTATTAAAACCGGGGGTTTGGCAGATGTATGTGGAGCATTGCCGAAGGAATTTGACAAAAACGAGTGGGATGTCCGGGTTGTAATACCGAATTACAGCTGCATACCGGACAAGTTTCGCAGCAAGTTTGAATATGTTGCTCATTTTTATATGAGTGCCGGCAGTTATATTACGAATAAGTATGTCGGTATTTTAAAATATGTCATGGATGGCATTACATATTATTTTATTGATAATCAGGAATATTTTAACTGTGCAGTACCGTACGGTGATGTCCGTTATGATATTGAAAAATTCTGTTTCTTTGACAAGGCTGTTTTGTCCATGTTAAAACAGATCGACTTCTGTCCGGATATCATTCACTGTCATGACTGGCAGACGGGTCTGATTCCGGTATATCTAAAAAATGAATTTCAGGCTGATTCCTTTTACTGGGGCATGAAGAGTATTATGACGATCCACAACTTAAAGTTCCAGGGAGTATGGGATATCAAGACCATGCAGGGACTGACCGGATTTTCAGCTTCCCTGTTTACACCGGATAAGCTGGAATTTAAAAAAGATGCCAACATGTTAAAGGGTGGTCTTGTCTATGCCGATTATATCACTACAGTCAGTGATTCCTATGCACAGGAGATTCAGACCGAGTATTATGGAGAAGGTTTAAATGGTCTGTTGTCTGCACGGCATTTTGATATGCAGGGTATTGTAAACGGTATTGATTATCAGGTATATGATCCGGCAGCGGATACAAAGATTTATACCAACTATAAGCCGTCTGATTTCCGTAAGAAAAAATACATGAATAAGGTAAAATTGCAGGCAGAATTAGGACTTGCCGTTGACAAGAAAAAGTACATGATCGGTCTGATCTCAAGACTGACTGACCAGAAAGGTTTAGATCTTGTAAATTATGCAATCGACCGGATCGTGGACGACTATACACAGCTGGTTGTTATCGGTACCGGAGATCCGCAGTATGAAAACATGTTCCGCCATTATGCATGGAAATATGGCGATCGTGTTTCTGCAAATATCTGTTATTCCGATGAACTTGCACACAAACTGTACGCAGCAGCAGATGCATTCCTGATGCCGTCCCGCTTCGAACCGTGTGGCCTGACACAGCTTATTTCATTCCGCTACGGTACAGTTCCGATCGTTCGTGAAACAGGTGGACTGAGAGATACGGTAAAACCATTTAACGAATATGAAAATACGGGAGACGGTTTTTCCTTTGCAAATTATAATGGAGATGAAATGCTTTCTGTGATCAATTATTCCAAACATATTTTCTTCGACCGCAGGAAACAGTGGAACCAGATGATTGACCGCGGCATGGCAAATGATTATTCCTGGAACAATTCCAAAGGAAAATACGAGGGATTATATAATTATCTGCTCGGATGTTAGTAATGCTTTTTTAAAATAAAGATATATAAAAGAAACGTAAAATTGATTTTCTGTATGATTATTTTACAGACGGATATACTAAATGAGAATATCGTATAAAAAACAGGATGTTTCAAACATCCTGTTTTTTATATCATGGAAAAAGAGTATAGTGTGAAAAATAAGATTTTTCACACGCAAGATTTGTGCTTGCGCACAAACTTGAGATGCGCAAAAAACAGCGCAGGAATGGAGAATATCATGGCAGAAAATCAGGAAAAGAAAAATGAGGAGATCAGAGAGTTTGGACAGATCCAGATGAAAAATAAAATTTCATTGCTGACGATCATCGGGGAGATTGAGGGACATGACTGTCTTCCGGCAACCACAAAAACGACGAAATATGAGCATGTTCTTCCAAAACTGGCAGAGCTGGAAGATAACCCGGATACAGAAGGGCTGCTGCTGCTTTTAAATACGGTTGGAGGTGATGTGGAAAGCGGTCTTGCAATCGCCGAAATGATCGCATCGATCCGCAAACCAACGGTTTCATTAGTCCTTGGCGGCAGTCATTCCATCGGTGTGCCTTTAGCGGTATCGACCGATTATTCGTTTATTGTGCCATCCGGAACCATGGTGATCCATCCGGTGCGCATGAGTGGAACCGTGATTGGTGCAAAACCGACGTACGACTATTTTAAACAGATGCAGGACCGGATCGTTCACTTTATCAGCACCCATTCGAAAGCAAGTGAAAAACGTCTGGAGGAGCTGATGATGAATACAGGAATCCTCACAAAAGATCTTGGTACAATCCTGGTCGGGAAAGAAGCGGTGGAGGAAGGACTGATCAATGAAGTCGGTGGTATTTCCGATGCATTTTCCCGACTGCATCAGATGATAGAAAAAAAATAACCAGTTAATGACAATCTGCCTCAAATATGGTAAGATAAAATATGTATGTAAAAAGTTACCGCAAAAGAACGATTTATTACGAAGATACAAAGAGGAGGCAGATATGTCATTATTACAGGCAATACTAATGGGGATCATACAGGGTTTAACAGAATTTTTGCCAGTGAGCAGTTCCGGACATCTGGCGATTTTTAAGATATTATTTGGTGTGGATACAGACACAGGACTTCTGTTTGATGTCCTTTTACATATCGGAACATTAGTAGCAATCTGCATTGTTTACTATAAAGATGTTTTAAAAATGATCGTGGAGGGAATCGGAATCATCAGAGACTGTTTTATTAACCTTATCCGGTTTATCGGAAATAAAACCGGTAAGACAGACGAACCTTACCTCCGGATCGTAAACAGCAGTTACCGTAAATTAGTCGTTTTGATCATTGTATCTACCATTCCAACCGGAATCATCGGTGTGGTTGGAAAAGATGTTGTCAAGATGGCATCGGAGATATTGCTGATACCGGGTATCTGCCTGATCCTTACCGCTGTCCTGCTTTTTATTGCAGATCATACCAGAGATGGAGAAAAATTGCCAAAGAGCGTTACATATACAAATGCATTTGGAGTCGGAATAGCACAGGGAATCGCAACACTTCCGGGATTGTCACGTTCCGGAACAACGATCACGGCATGTCTGCTCAGCGGCTTTAACCGCAATTTTGCCGTAAAATACTCATTTTTAATGTCAATACCGGCAATTCTTGGAGCACTGGTACTGGAATTAAAAGACTGCACGGCAGTTGCACTTTCCGGTGCAGAGATTGCATATTATGTAGTTGGTATGATCGTAGCCGCAGTGGTGGGATATGTCTGCATTAAGACAATGCTTATCGTTGTACGCAGAAAAAAATTTACAGGTTTTGCCATTTACTGTCTGATCGTGGGTGTGATCTCGATTGGCGGATATATCTATATGGCATAAATAAATGCAATATATCTGTGCATTTACAGAAATTGAGTTGGAGGTAATATTTTGGCAACAGGGAATAGGAAGCGTTCTGCTACCGGAAAAAAATCATCATCCGGCAGGAAAACAAATTCTGGACATAAGAGAAATACAAAAAAACAGCAGGAGCGTGAAGCTGAATTTACGCGTGAGGTGATTTTATGGATCGTGGTTGCTGTTTCACTTTTGCTGTTTATCAGTAACTTTGGATTTGGCGGTACGATCGGCGGTACAGTCAGCCGCTTCTTTTTTGGTTTATTTGGAATTATTTCATATATATTTCCAATCGTATTACTGGTGGGAACTTTTTTTGCCGTTTCGAACCAGGGAAACCGGGTGGCAGCCGTAAAATTAGTGGCGGTCATTTTGTTTGTGGCATTTTTATGTATGTTTTTTGAACTCATTTCCGATGGAACTGATGCAAAAAGTGCAATGGATGCTTATCGGTACAGTTTTGATGCGAAAAGTGGAGGCGGGCTGATCGGAGGCGGACTTTCCCATATGTTATGCTCCGGATTTGGAGTGATCGGGGCATATGTGATCGATGTGATCGTACTCATTATCTCGCTTGTACTCATCACGGAGCGATCTGCATTTCGTGGCATGCAAAAAGGTGGGCGCAGGGTGTATGAGTCTGCCAAAATCAGCAATGAACGTCACAGAGAACGTGTTGAAATGCGAAGAGAAGAGCGTGAGCAGCGGGAACAGCAGCGCAGAATGGACAGAAAGGTTGAGGGCGTTGCCATTGATACAAAGCTGATTCCGGATACGCCGCAGAAACGTTCCCAGGATATCAGTGAGATTCTGCCGGAAGATATGACCGATTTGCCGGAGATCAAAGAGGAAAAACATGTCACACTGACTGCAGGAAGTACGATATCAAATACAACACCATCTGCATTTTCAGATGAGGCATTAGATGCAATGGGACAGGCGCTGACAGCAAAAACAGAGTTGTTTGCGGCAGAGGAGGAGCAGGTATCGTTCCCAATCCAGATGGAAGAACCGAAAGCTTCACGGACAGTTGCAGAGGAAGCACCGTTTGTTATACCTGGACGCCCTGATCCGGCGATGGCATTTGGAATGGAGCAGGGGGCAGAGGAGATTCCATATGAGGAAGAAACGGATACTATACCGTTATTTGGGGCAGATTTAGAATCTGAGCCGCTGCCGGAAGAAACTGCTGAAGATGTGCTGCCGGTGCAGCATGAAACAGTAGTACAGACGAAAGATATGGATAATATTCCGGAAGAGATGGATGTTGAAATCGTACCGCCGGAGAAAGAATATGTCTTCCCGCCGGTTACGCTGTTAAAACAGGCAGAAAACAAGCAGGGAGATACCAGAAAACAGTTGCAGGAAACTGCCATGAAACTGCAGCAGACATTAAAAAATTTTGGTGTCAATGTCACAATCACGAATATCAGCTGTGGACCGGCAGTAACCAGATATGAACTGCAGCCGGAAATGGGTGTAAAGGTAAGTAAAATCGTCAATTTGGCAGACGATATCAAGTTAAACCTCGCTGCAGCGGATATCCGTATCGAAGCTCCGATTCCTGGAAAAGCAGCAATCGGCATCGAAGTGCCGAACAAAGAAAATGTCATGGTATCGTTCCGTGAACTGGTGGAATCAGAGGAGTTTCAGAACCATCCTTCAAAGATCTCTTTTTGTGTCGGAAAAGATATCGGCGGTAAAGTATCTGTGGCTGATATCGAAAAGATGCCGCATCTTCTGATTGCCGGTGCGACGGGGTCCGGTAAATCCGTCTGCATCAATACGATTATTATGAGTATTTTGTATAAGGCAGACCCAAAGGATGTCAAACTGCTCATGGTTGACCCGAAAGTTGTGGAGTTAAGCGTTTATAATGGTATTCCACATCTTCTGATCCCGGTTGTCACAGATCCGAAAAAAGCGGCAGGTGCGCTGAACTGGGCTGTGGCAGAGATGACTGACCGTTATAATAAGTTTGCGGAGGCGCACGTCCGTAACTTAAAGGGATACAATGCCAAGATCGACAGCCTTCCGGATGTGGAAGGAGAACCAAAACCGGAAAAAATGCCGCAGATCGTCATTATCGTAGATGAGTTAGCGGATTTGATGATGGTTGCGTCGAATGATGTTGAAGGCGCAATATGCCGGCTGGCACAGCTCGCGCGTGCTGCAGGCATTCATCTGATCATTGCAACACAGCGTCCTTCCGTCAATGTCATCACCGGACTGATCAAGGCAAATATGCCGAGCCGTATTGCATTCGCGGTAACATCCGGTATTGATTCGCGAACGATTCTTGATATGAACGGTGCGGAAAAACTGCTTGGAAAGGGAGATATGCTTTTCTATCCGCAGGGAATTCCAAAACCGGTGCGTGTACAGGGTGCGTTTGTTTCAGATAAGGAAGTATCGGATGTTGTCAATTACATCAAAGAAGAAAATGGACAGGTTTCCTACAATGCGGCAGTGGAAGAACATATGAACAACGCAGAGTCAGAAAATATGACAGTAAGCATTGATTCAAATTCAGGAACCGGAGATGGAAGGGATGCATATTTTGCAGATGCCGCAAAGCTTTTGATCGAGAAAGAAAAAGGCTCGATCGGAATGCTGCAGCGTTATTTTAAAGTTGGATTTAACCGGGCAGCAAGAATTATGGATCAGCTCGAGGAGGCCGGCATTGTCGGCCCGGAAGAAGGTACAAAACCGCGCCGCGTTTTAATGACGCAGGAGCAGTTTGAACAATATGAAGAAGAGTATTTATAAGACACGAGGAGGATCATTATGAAAACAGACATTGAGATCGCACAGGAAGCAAAAATGCTGCACATCCGTGAGGTTGCGGAAAAACTTGGCATTGCAGAGGATGAATTAGAGCTTTACGGTAAATATAAGGCAAAACTCTCAGATGAACTGATTGAGCGTGTAAAAGATGAGCCGGACGGAAAGTTAATCCTTGTAACGGCAATCAATCCGACTCCGGCAGGAGAGGGAAAGACCACGATCAGTGTCGGACTTGGTGAGGCATTTGGACAGCTTGGGAAAAAAGCAGTAATTGCACTTCGTGAGCCGTCCCTTGGACCGTGTTTTGGAATTAAAGGCGGCGCTGCAGGAGGCGGTTATGCACAGGTTGTTCCGATGGAGGATTTGAACCTTCATTTTACCGGAGATTTCCACGCAATTACTTCTGCAAACAATTTACTTGCCGCTTTACTTGATAATCACATCCAGCAGGGAAATGAACTTGGCATTGATCCAAGACAGGTTGTCTGGAAACGTTGTCTGGATATGAATGACCGTGTCCTCCGAAATATTGTGGTTGGACTTGGCAGAAAAATGGATGGAATGGTCAGGGAAGATCATTTTGTAATTACTGTTGCATCAGAGATCATGGCTGTTTTATGTCTTGCAGACGATATGCATGATTTAAAACGCAGACTTGGAAAGATCATTGTTGCATATACTTATGATGGAAAGCCTGTTACCGCTGATGATATCAAAGCAACCGGTGCGATGGCTGCATTGTTAAAAGATGCTTTGAAACCAAATCTCATTCAGACTTTAGAACATACACCGGCAATCGTTCACGGCGGACCATTTGCAAATATTGCACATGGCTGCAACAGTGTCCGTGCTACAAAGACAGCCTTAAAACTTGCTGATTATGTGATCACAGAGGCTGGTTTTGGCGCCGACTTAGGTGCTGAGAAGTTTTTCGATATCAAATCCCGTATGGCAGGACTTCACCCGGATGCCGTTGTTTTAGTTGCAACTGTCCGTGCATTAAAATATAATGGTGGTGTTGCAAAAGCCGATCTTGGAGAGGAAAATTTAGAGGCTTTAAAGAAAGGTATCGTAAACCTTGAAAAGCATATTGAAAACCTGCAGAAATATGGTGTTCCGGTTGTTGTAACATTAAATTCATTTGTAACCGATACCAAGGCAGAAACCGATTATATCGAACAGTTCTGCCGTGAGAGAGACTGTGAATTTGCACTTGCGAAAGTGTGGGAGAACGGTGGAAAAGGTGGAGTGGAACTTGCCGAAAAAGTATTAAAGACTTTAGAAACAAAAGAGAGTCACTTTAAGCCATTATATGCAGATGATCTGTCACTGGAGGAAAAAATCGAGACGATTGCAAAAGAAATCTATGGGGCTGACGGTGTGACATATGCATCTGCCGCAGCAAAGGAATTAAAACGTATCGCAGACATGGGAATGTCAGATTTCCCGGTATGTATGGCGAAAACACAGTATTCCCTGTCTGACGACCAGACAAAACTTGGCCGTCCGAGTGGATTTACCATTAATGTGAGAGAAGTTTATGTTTCAGCCGGAGCCGGATTTGTTGTTGCCATTACCGGTGCAATCATGACAATGCCGGGACTTCCGAAAAACCCTGCTGCATATGGAATTGATGTTGACGATAACGGTGTGATTACCGGATTATTCTAATAAGTCGAAAGCGAGGATATCCCATGAAATGTGCGAAGTGTGGGGCAGAGTTAAAAAAAGGCTGCCTTTACTGTTCTGTCTGTGGCCACGAAGCACAGATAGTTTCGGATTACAACGTACTTGAGGATGATTATCTGCGTTCACTTCTAAAAGACGGAGAAGGTGAAAAAAATCCGCAGGAGAAGGAACCGGAGCCAAAAAAAACAAAAAAGAAGAAAAAAAGTCATTTGGCACTTATTGTCTGCTGCTGTCTTATCATAACCGGTGCGGCTGTTGGCATTGCTGTAAAACTTTATATCGATAATAAGAATGCAAATTCCTATGATTATCAGATTGAAATGGCAGAAAAAGAGCTGGTGGATCGTAATTATGAAAATGCACTGCGATATTATAAGACGGCACTGGCATTGCAGCCGGATGATATCAAAGTTCGTGAGGCAATGGCAGAGATCTATACCAGCCAGAAAGAATATGATTCAGCACTCGTTTTATATATGGAAATCCTTCAACTTGACAAAACGAATAAAGAGGCTTATCAGCATCTGATCTCCATTTATGATGAAATGGGGGATTATGACAGCATTCTTTCTTTAAAAGAAGATGTTACGGATGAGAATATACTTGCATTATTCGATGATTATGAGGTTGGTGAACCGATCATATCTCCGCTTAGTGGGCAATATGATGATTATATTACAGTCGTGATCTACTCAATTGCCGGAAATGACATTTATTATACGACGGATGGCACTGTTCCGGATAAAGAAAATGGGATTCCATATCCACAGGGAGGTATTCCGTTAAATCATACTGGAAATTTTGAAATCAATGCTGTATGTTGTAATGAAAAAGGCATCTACAGTGATATCGTAACAGAAGAATACCAGATTCAGTTTAAAAAACCGGATCTGCCATCTGTCTCACCAGATGGAGGAGTTTTCTCTGAGGAGACCACTGTAACAATCACACAGCAGAAAGATTGCACGATTTATTATACATGGGATTCTACAGATCCAACAACAGAATCGGCTGTTTATACAGAACCGATTGTTGTTCCGGAAGGGGATTATGTATTATCTGTCATGGCAGTAAATAACAAGACAGGTTTAGTCAGTGATATCTATCGTGTAAATTTGGGATATCATCCGTAAGGAAACAGCTAAGAAAACATTGCATGAAAAAAGTCAGCCACAAACATGTGACTGACTTTTTTCATGCTTTTAATGTACACCAAAGGCATATATTTATTCTTCTTCAGGAATAAATTCGATCAGATCTTTTCCAAGTTTACTGATGCGGGCGAGAGAGTATACATCAATGCCCTGTTCCATTAATTTTCCGCGTCCCGGCTGGAATGATTTTTCAATCAGGATACCGACTCCGGCGATCGTTGCATGTGCTTTGCGCAGCAAGCGGATTGCTCCTGTTGCAGCTTCGCCGTTTGCAAGAAAATCATCCACGATCAATACATGGTCATTTTCATTGATAAACTGCTGGGATAATGTCAGCTCATAGCTTGTCCCTTTGGTAAAAGAAGTGATTACTGTCTGGTACAGATTATCATTTAACACCTTTGAAGGCTGTTTCTTTAAAATGATCATTGGAACATTCAGCGCTAACGCTGTCATAAGAGCAGGAGCGATACCGGAACTCTCGATCGTTACGACCTTCGTTACTCCACAATCTTTATAGTGTGCGGCAAATGCTTCACCGATCTGATGCATTAAAACAGGATCAACCTGATGGTTTACAAAACTGTCTACCTTTAAAATATCTTCATTGACTGCAATTCCTTCCGAAAGAATCTTCTCTTCAAGTATTTTCACAATAGCCACCTCATAAATTCAAATATTTTACCTATTATATCACATATATCTGACAGAAAAAAGTATTAAGCCAAAAATATTTTATCATAAATCGTTTCGATAATGTGATCTAAGAGGGAGGCATCTGTCTTCGGATATTTTTCAAGGAGCAGACTGCGCATGACCTCATAGCGCAGAAAATAATTCTGCTCGTCAGAATCGTCTGAAATGCCGGCATCAGCATTGATTGTTTCTGCTGTGTAGGTATCTAAAAACCAGTGGCAGATCTCTTCAAACTGCTTTTCTTCACGATCAGCTGCATTTGAAAGCGTTTTTAATTCCATAAAGGATTTTATGCCGACGAAAAAGAAGATGGCAAACATAACTCCCATGACGATAAGAATCAGTGTTTTCGTGTATGAAGCACTGTGAAAAGGAAGCAGATCCAGTCCAAACAAGATCAGAAGAATAAAACCGGCAACGCTTACGATTGTGAATGTGTAGGCGGTAGATGTGACGTCTTCTATTTTTGTTTTCTTCGATACATACGCGTGAGACGGTGCGAAATCGCTCTCGGCTGTACTGCTAAAATCAAATGGTTCCTGTGACATGGTTTTCCTCATTTCCAGATGTATGAACATCTATTGTTTTTCAAGTAATTTTAGTATAAATTATAATGTAGATGCATGCAAGCGGATTTGCTAGAATGACTATTAACAGTTCGCTGCATAATTCCGAAAACAATATAATTTTTATTTAAAATGTGAGGAACTATGAAAATTACAATTTTATGTGTCGGGAAGATCAAAGAAAAGTTTTACAGGGATGCGATCGCAGAGTACAGCAAACGTTTAAGCCGTTACTGTAAATTAGATATTATAGAGGTTGCCGACGAAAAGACGCCCGAAAATGCAAGTGATACCGTAGAAAATCAGATCAGGGAAAAAGAAGCCGAGCGAATTCTGATGCGTCTGGATAAGGAGGCAAAAGAGGGCGCATATGTATTTGCCCTTGCAATCGACGGCAGGGAATTTGATTCGGTGGAGTTATCAAAAAAGATTGAAAATCTTGGGACTTCCGGAATCAGTCAGATCGTGTTTCTGATCGGCGGATCACTGGGAATGTCGGAAAACCTGTTAAAACGTGCTGACTGTAAACTCAGTTTTTCGAAAATGACATTTCCGCATCAGCTCATGCGTGTGATCCTGTTAGAACAGGTTTACCGCAGTTACCGGATTATGAATGGCGAACCGTATCATAAATAATGCAGTTCGGCAGACAGAAATTTAAATCAAACAGTCTGTTGAGGAATGCTGCAGAAGGAGAAGAGCGACATGAGAGTACAAAATCCAGTTGTCCGTGGTTTTTACCCGGATCCAAGTATCTGCAGTGCAAACGGCAAATATTATCTTGCCTGCAGTTCGTTTGAATATTTTCCGGGGGTTCCATTATTTGAAAGCGATGATCTGTTAAACTGGAAACCGATCGGCCATTGCCTTACCAGAAAAAGCCAGGTCAATTTATATCAGGTTCCCGGTTCCGGCGGGGTGTTCGCACCGACGATCCGCTTCCATAACGGACGGTTCTATATGGTTACCAACAACAATACCTATCAGAAAAATTTTTATGTCTATACAGACGATATCTACAGCGAATGGTCGGATCCCGTTTTTGTGGATCAGGGCGGTATTGATCCGTCTTTGTATTTTGAAGGAGACAAAGTTTATTTTATCAGCAATGGAACGGATGAATCAGATGGAAGAGGCTGTATTTTCCAGTGTGAGATCGATATCACAACCGGAAAACGTCTGACAGAAAGCAGACCGATCTGGAAGGGAAGCGGCGGCCGTTATATTGAATCACCGCATATGTATCATTTTGGGGACTGGTATTATCTCATGGTTGCAGAAGGTGGTACGGAATATGGCCATATGGTAACTTATGCAAGGTCAAAAGATCCTTATGGACCATTTGAAGCGTATGCCCAAAATCCGGTACTTACCAACCGGAATCTGGGTGGTAATGAAAATCATATACAGGGAATCGGTCATGGTGATCTTATCACCACACCTTATGGGGAAACCTTTATGGTATGTCTGGGATTCCGGATCCAGAGCGACTGGATGCCGTTCCATCATTTAGGACGTGAGGTATTTTTAGTTCCGGTTACCTGGGATAACGATGGATGGTTCACTGCAGGTGTAAATGGAACCGTGGAATCTGTAATGGATATGCCGTTAAATGCCACGGCACAGGAAATAAACGGACGTTATGATGTTTCTTTTGAGACATTAAAAAATGAGCCGCAGCGTTTTTGCCATCTGCGTGAGTACCACAAGGAATGTTATGCATTTGCCAAAAACAGTGTGACACTTTTGGGCAATCGTTTTACCTTAAATGATGCAGAAACACCAACATTTTTAGGCGTCCGCCAGTCGGAGTTTGACACAGAACTTACCGTCGGACTTTCCGGGAATTCGCCGGAAGCGGGTATCACATTTTATCTGTCCGAGGAACATCATTATGATCTGGCTGTTTTATGTGATGAGAAGAAGCGCACATTGATCTTACGTCTGCGCATAGGGGATGCGATTATGGTGGTAAAAGAAATAGAACTGCCGGATGATGCAGAGGTTACCTTAAAAGTGGTATCTGATCCGGCGCAGTATCATTTTTATGGCGTGATGGACGGAAAAGAAATTCTGCTTGGAAGCGCACGTACAAAATACTTATCTTCTGAAGTTGCAGGAGGTTTTACCGGTGTTGTGATGGGAATGTATGCGGTAAACCCGGAGAAAGATGAAGATTGTAAGGCCCTGTTTATGAATTTATGCTGGAAACAGGGGAAAAACAGAGGTTAAAGCGTAAACCTTAGTGTTTTATCATGAAAAAAACAGGGATTACATGTTACTATAGTATGTAATCCCCGTTTTTTAGATGTATTCGATCGAAATAAAATAAATCTTTTTTAAAATCTGTTATACACTCTCAAACTCATCAACGATCTCCTGTGAAGGTGGTGCAGTCAAAAGACTGACAACAACGATCGCAGCTGCAGAACATAAAAATGCCGGAAGCAGTTCATAAATTCCAAACAGGCCTCCAAGTGGGGCAATCAGATATTTCCATATAAATACCATAACGCCACCGACAATCATTCCGGCAAGTGCACCATTTCGATTGGTACGTTTCCAGAATAATGAAAACAGCATGACAGCACCGAAAGTCGCACCAAATCCTGCCCAGGCGAAAGATACGATGCGGAATACAGAACTGTTTGGGTTTCTGGCAAGGAAAACACCGATAATGGCGATCACAACAACTGTAAGTCTTGCCATAAGCATGGAAGATTTTTTGGAAAGCTTTAATCCCATGCAATCACAGAACAGGTTTTGTGAAACACATGAGGATGCAGCCAAAAGCTGTGAATCCGAAGTTGACATGGTACTTGCAAGGATTCCGGCAAGAATAAGTCAAGCCATGATAACGGATAAAACACCGTGATTACTTAAAAGGACAGCTGTTCTGACAATCAGTGTCTCAGACTGAGCCGAATTCTCAAATAACGCAAGGGCACCGGCTTTGGTCATTGCAGAACCGATAATACCGATAAAAATGGCAACAAACATGGAAATAACAACCCATACGGATGCAATCCTTCTGGAGGTTTTTAATTTGTTCTCATCCTCGATTCCCATAAAACGAAGCAGGATATGCGGCATGCCAAAATATCCGAGTCCCCATGCAAGTGTTGATGCAATGGTAAGACTTTTGTATGGAACGGATGCGCCGGCTGCAGGGTCATAGGAAGAAAAAAGACTTAAATATCCGTTCATGGATTTTGCGTTCGCAATAATGGCATCAAATCCTCCGGCAGTGTGGATACCGAAAATTACAACGATAAAGAGTGCAATTGTCATGATGATACTCTGAATCAGATCCGTCATGCTTGCGGCAAGGAATCCACCAAGAGTGGTGTACAAAACAATGACGATCGCGCTGATAATCATTGCCGGAAGATAGGAAACACCAAACAGTGTAGAAAACAATTTACCACATGCAGCAAAACCGGAAGCGGTATACGGCACAAAGAAAATCACGATCATAATTGCAGAAATTGCCATCAGTGCATGGCTTTTATCACGGTATCTGTTTTCGAAAAAAGCCGGCAGCGTGATGGAATTGTTTGCTTTGTGGGTATAACGGCGCAGGCGTTTTGCAACGATCAGCCAGTTGAGATAGGTACCGATTGCAAGCCCGATCGCAGTCCAGCCGGCCTCAGCACAACCGGAAAGATACGCAACACCGGGCAGTCCCATCAAAAGCCAGCTGCTCATGTCAGATGCTTCCGCACTCATTGCAGTTACAATCGGCCCGAGTTTACGGCCACCCAGATAAAAATCAGAAACATCATTGTTCTTTTGGGAATAGAGTACACCAATGCCAACCATCAGGATCAGATAAATGATCATGACGAGAAGCAGTCCTATTGTCTGTCCTGTCATAACAAAACTCTCCTTTGTCTGTTCATATAAATTTTTGCAAGTATATCATGAATGAAACATTACTGCAATACTGTATCACAATAAAGTTGTAATGTAAAATATTTTTTATTGACATAGCGCGAAAGATATGATATTTTACAGAAAAAAAGTATGAAACGGGAATGAGGTTCTCCCACGATTAATTCGAAACCGCTAAATTTAGCTGATGACTTCTGTGTAGACTGCACGGGGGTATCAGCTTTTTTTGTGATTTCGAAAAATAATCAGATAAAGAAAGGATGTTTGTGCAAAAAATTGCACAGCGAAGGATTAAACGGATGGAAAACAAATCACAAACGATTGTTTTATCTCTGAAATATGTATTGCTTGCCATTTTAACCGGTGTACTGGTTGGAATCATTGATACAGTATTTGGCAGAGGACTACTGACAATTTCTGATTTTCGGACAGGCCATTATTTGTATCTGATACCGTTTCTGCCGTTTGCTGGTCTTTTGATCACATGGCTGTATCATCATTTCAGCGAGACAAGCTTAAAGGGGATGACATTAGTATTTGAGACGGGACAGAAAAAAAGAGAGGATATTCCGTTGTTGTTAATTCCTCTGGTCATGTCTGGAACCTGGATCACGCATTTATTCGGAGGAAGTGCCGGCCGCGAAGGCGTCGCCGTGCAGATTGGTGCAGCGTTATCACATGCACTTGGGCGCAGATTTCATCTTCCAAAAGACAGCCGCGTTATGCTGATCACCGGTATGGCGGCGGGGTTCGGTGGTTTGTTTCAGACGCCGCTTACAGCCGTATTTTTTTCCATGGAAGTGATCGTTGCAGGAAAAATACAGTATGAAGCACTGCTGCCGGCACTGATTGCTTCATATATAGCTGCTTATACTTCCCATACACTGGGGCTGGAAAAATTTTATGTGCCGCTTAAGGATACACTTGAGATATCAGATGCTGGTATGGCTGTCCGGCTCATTGTGCTTGGAATCATTTTTGGACTGACCGGACGGCTGTTTTCGTTTCTGCTTGCAAAATCAAAAAAGTTTTTCGGAGAAAAAATCAAAAATCCATATTTCAGGATAGGTGTTATTTCCATCCCGTTAGCACTGATTTTGTTTCTGCTTTACAACGGAAGATACAGCGGACTTGGAACCAATCTGATCTCGGCAGCATTTTCTGGCAGAATGATTTATTCTTATGACTGGATCTTAAAACTGCTGCTGACAATTTTAACTCTTGCAATCGGATATCAGGGTGGGGAGGTTACACCGTTATTTTCCATTGGTGCATCGCTTGGAATTGTTTTAGGGGGAATTCTTTCCATTTCGCCGGTTCACTGTGCGGCACTCGGATACGCAGCTGTATTTGCAGGTGCAACGAACACACTGCTTGCGCCGGTGTTGATCGGACTTGAAGTATTTGGAGCAAATGATATGGTGCCGTTTCTGATCGTATGCATTTTTGCTTATCTGGTGAACGGGGATAAATCTATTTATGGAGCGCAGGAAGTGAGAAAGTAATTTTGGCCAGTATTGCTTTCATTGTTTCAGGTAAGGTTTTATGATAGAATATCAGGTATCACAAGCTTGGTGCCTGCGCTAAAACTTGTGATACCTGAAAACAGACAAGAATAACGCTTAAAATAAATGTGTTTAAGGGAATATATTTTGTAATAAGACAATAAGGAAGTGAGGCTAACCATGAGAAAGAAAGAACTTGCCAAAGAAGTGATCGAGCGTCTGAAAAAAGAATACCCGGATGCCGGATGCAGTCTCGAATATGACCAGGCGTGGAAACTTCTGGTCAGTGTCCGCTTGGCGGCACAGTGTACCGATGCAAGGGTAAATATCGTTGTAGAAAAATTATATGAAAAATTTCCGGATGTGAAAGCACTTGCCGAAGCACCGGTGGAAGAAATTGAAGAAATTGTAAGACCGTGCGGACTTGGAAAAAGCAAGGCACGGGATATCAGTGCATGTATGAAGATTTTATGGGAGCAGTACGGTGGAAATGTGCCGGAAGATTTTGACGCCCTTTTAAAACTTCCGGGTGTGGGAAGAAAGAGTGCGAACCTGATCATGGGAGATGTCTTTGGAAAACCTGCAATCGTAACTGACACACACTGTATCCGCCTTGCAAACCGTATTGGTCTTGTCGATGGAATCAAAGAACCCAAAAAAGTAGAGATGGCACTCTGGAAGATCATTCCGCCGGAGGAAGGGAATGATCTGTGTCACCGTTTTGTGTATCATGGACGTGAAGTATGTACGGCGCGGACAAAACCGTATTGTGACCGCTGTTGTCTGAACGATGTCTGTAAAAAGATGGGAGTGGAGTAAAAAATACCGGAAATTCCAGATTTTACCGGTTGGATGGCAGTATAAATTATGATATTCTTCTGCTTGTAACAATTATGTAATATATTTGAAATGGATAAGAAATATTTAAACTGTTACATAATGCAAAATTACAAATGGAGGAATATCATGAAGAAACAGACAATACTAGCATTTACAACGGCACTTGGAATTGCGATGAGCGTATCTGCACCGGTAGAGGCAGCGTCCGCTAACCGTGTGAACATCTCAGTTTATGAGAAGGACTGCACAACAAATCAGTGGAACTCTGTTGAGACAGGTTCTATCAATGATGTATTGAAAAAAATATGTGATCGTTTTCCGGCAATCGTTTTACCGGAAGACTGCATACCGGAAATTCCAGAAGACGACAAAGAAGAGCAGACACCGGATACATCAGAAAAACCTGATACGTCAGAGAAACCAGACACATCGGAAAAGCCGGGTACATCAGAAAGGCCGGAAGAAAGTCAGCCGGGCGGTACTGAATCAGGTGGGAACAGTACTACAGACAGTGAACAGCCGAAAGATGATGTAACGGAAAATTTCTATGCAAAACAGGTTTTAAAACTGGTCAACACAGAGCGGAAAAAGGCCGGCTTAACGGAACTTACATGGGATGATACAGTTGCGACTGCCGCAATGACACGTTCAAAAGAAATTGAAAAATCATTTTCCCATACCAGACCGGATGGAAGAAATTTTGGAACGGCGATCACAGATCTTGGTATCACTTATCGCGGAGCCGGGGAAAATATCGCATGGGGTCAGAAAACACCGGAAGCGGTTATGAATGCATGGATGAACAGTGAAGGGCACCGTGCGAATATCTTAAACCCGAACTTTAAGAAGCTTGGTGTCGGTTACCGTACAGATAGTCAGAGAACGCCGTACTGGACGCAGTTGTTTACTTATTAGAAAAGAATAAGAGTTATTTAGAGAATGGGCATATTGCAAATGAGAGTTTGCGTAATATGCCCATTTTTTGCGGGAAACCACAGTTTTCCAGAAAAAGTCCTTGTTTTTCCGGGAAAAGTCCTTGGTTTTCCCTTATTCCCGTTTGACGGCAGTACTTCTGTACAGTATAATATAAATAGCACCCTTTTATGCGTACACACAGGAGGAATCAATGTTAACGATCAATGAATACCGCAAGGTAGAAAGTTTAGAAGAAGCGTATGAGCTGAATCAGAAAAAGAATAATAAGATCATCGCAGGCGGTGTCTGGATGAAGATCGGTGACCGGAGAATTGCGACGGCAATCGATCTGTCAGGGCTTGGGCTGGATCAGATCACCGAGACGGATACAGAGTTTGTCATCGGTGCCATGACAACACTGCGTGAGATAGAAAAACATGCGGGACTTGCCGCATATACAGACGGAGCCATCCGTGAAAGTGTCCGCCATATTGTCGGTGTACAGTTCCGCAACTGTGCAACCGTAGGTGGAAGTATTTTCGGACGTTTTGGTTTTTCCGATGTACTGACCGTATTTCTGGCAATGGATACCCAGGTAGAACTGTATCATGCAGGTATGGTTTCCTTAAAAGAATTTATTGATATGCCATATGATAATGATATTTTAGTAGCTCTGCATGTGGCAAAAAAGCCGATCCGCATTGCCTATTTAAGCCAGCGCAACACGGCTACCGATTTTCCGGTGGTTGCCTGTGCAGTGTCTGAATATGATGGCAGTCTGCATGTGAGTATCGGAGCAAGACCGGTTCATGCCAGATTGGTAGAGCTGCCGCTCGGTTCCGGTGAACCGGATGGTTTTGGAAAGCAGCTTCCGGAAGGATTTGAAAAAGATGAGGCACTGGTAAAGGAACTTGCAACCTGGTGCGCAGATCAGTTTACTTATGGCAGCAACCGCAGAGCTGGAGCTGATTACCGAAAACATGTTGCTGGCGTGCTGATCCGCAGAGCAATCTGTTCTTTGGAAAAATAAAAGACAGGCATTGGTGTAAAAAGGTATGAAAGTCTTTGCTTATAAAAAGACAATATCAGAAATGGAGAACGAACAATAAGATGAAAATACATGTATGGCTGAATGAGCGTGAAATTACACGCGAGATAGCAGCAGATCTGCCGCTGTTAGAATTTGTCCGGTCAGAGGGCTGTTACAGTGTAAAAAGAGGATGTGAGACCTCAAACTGCGGTCTCTGTACCGTGTGGATCGACCACAAACCGGTGCTTTCCTGTTCCGTGTTAGCGGCAAGGGCAGACGGTACACATATCACAACCTTAGAGGGAGTGGAAGATCGTGCAAAAGAATTTGGCACTTATCTCGCAAAACAGGGCGGCGAGCAGTGCGGCTTCTGCAATCCGGGATTTATCATGAATGTACTTGCGATGGAGGATGAGTTGGAAAACCCGACGGAGGAGGATATGAAGGAATATCTTGCCGGAAATCTCTGCAGATGCAGCGGATATGAGAGCCAGCTTCGTGCAGTCAAAGAATACCTGAAGTTTAAAATGGAGGGAAAAGCATGAACAGCAGTACGAACTTAAGAAAACCGGGAAAATTTGTCAACGCTCCCGTAATGAAAAAAGATGCGATGGCGCTTGTGACCGGAAAACCGGTTTATATGGATGATGTGGCGCCAAAGGACTGTCTGGTCGTAAAAGTTCTGAGAAGTCCGCATGCGCATGCACTGATCAAGGAGATCCGCACAGACCTTGCAGAAAAAGTAGACGGTATTGTCTGTGTACTGACCTACAAAGATGTTCCAAAACGCCGCTTTACCATGGCAGGACAGACTTATCCGGAGCCGAGTCCGTATGACCGTTATATATTAGAAGATCGTGTCCGCTTTGTCGGCGATCCGGTTGCGATCGTTGCCGGAGAGACCGAAAAAGCAGTCGATATGGCATTAAAACGGATCAAAGTGACTTATGAGGTTTTAGATGCTGTATTAGATTTCCATACAGCAATGGATAATCCGGTTTTAGTACATCCGGAGGATGACTGGAAGTCACTCTGCCCGGTGGGTGCGGACAACAAAAGGAACCTCTGTGCGTCCGGTGTGGACGGAGAGGGTGATGTGGATGCCGTGATTGCGGACTGTGATATCGTATTAGACGAAACTTACCATGTCAAAGCCATGCAGCAGAGCATGATGGAAACTTTCCGTACCTGTACCTATCTGGATACCTATGGCCGTCTGATCGTGCTCAGTTCCACGCAGATCCCGTTCCATGTGCGGAGAATCGTTGCAAATGCACTCGATATTTCCAAGGCAAAAGTGCGTGTCATCAAACCGCGTATCGGTGGAGGTTTCGGTGCAAAACAGACGGTTGTGACGGAAGTATATCCGGCGATCGTAACATGGAAGACCGGAAAACCTGCAAAAATGATCTACACCAGGGAGGAATCCATGATCGCATCCTCACCGCGCCACGAGATGGAAGTCCGTGTACGTCTTGGCGCAATGTCGGATGGAACGATCCGTGCCATCGACCTGCACACACTTTCAAATACAGGGGCGTTTGGTGAACATGGTCCGACTACGGTGGGATTAAGCGGCCACAAATCCATCCCGATGTACCACACGGAGGCATTCCGTTTTCAGTATGAGGTAGTCTATACAAACCGGATGTCCGCAGGCGCTTACCGCGGTTACGGTGCCACACAGGGTATTTTTGCGGTGGAGTCCACAGTCAATAAATTGGCAGACAGACTTTCCATGGATCCGATCGTGCTTCGCCAGAAGAATATGATCCATGAGGGCGATGTGATGCCAGCTTATTATGGCGAGACTGCGAATAGCTGCCGCTTAGAGGAATGTCTGCTAAAGGCTTCTGATATGATCGGATGGAAAGAAAAAGGCATGCGCACTGTCATGCCGGATGGAAAGATCCGTGCACGCGGCGTTGCCATGGCAATGCAGGGATCTTCCATTTCCAACTGTGACGTCGGTTCTGTCACGGTAAAATTAAGTGATGAGGGAACTTATCATATCACGGTCGGCTGTACCGATATGGGAACAGGGTGCGATACGATCATTGCCCAGTTTGCGGCGGATGTGTTAGAGACACCGATCGATAATATTTCCGTGTACGGTGTTGATACAGATATTTCCCCATATGATTCCGGTTCTTATGCGTCCAGTACGACCTATCTGACCGGAATGGCAGCAGTGAAGGCGTGTGAACAGCTGCGTGAACGCATCATCGCGCTTGCAGCAGTACGCATGAACAAAGATGCCTCGGCACTCACTTTTGACGGAGAAAATGTCATCGATGAGTCGGACGGCGCAAAAATGAGTCTGTTTGATATTGCAACTGCATCCATGTGCAACAATGAGATCTCACTGGAAGTAACATACTCACACAGCTCTCCGGTATCACCGCCACCATTTATGGCGGCGTGTGCGGAGATCGAAGCAGACCCGGAAACAGGTGCTATCGAGTTATTGGATTACACCGCCTGTGTGGATTGTGGAACGGTTGTAAACACCAACCTTGCAAGGGTACAGACTGAGGGTGGTCTTTTACAGGGAATCGGTATGACACTGTATGAAGATATCTGGTACGATGAGAGAGGAAAGAATCTTTCTAACTCCTTCATGCAGTATAAAGTGCCAAGCCGTTTAGATACCGACCGCATCCGTGTGGAATTTGACAGCAGCTATGAGCCGACCGGTCCTTTCGGTGCAAAATCGATCGGTGAGATCGTCATCAACACGCCGGCTCCGGCAATCGCAGATGCAGTTTACAATGCGACCGGTGTCTGGATCAATGAACTGCCGATCACACCTGAGAAAATCCTGAAGGGAATGAAGGTGATCTGATACGATACAGATAAATCTGATCTATCTTGCTGCCGGATACGCAAGGCGGTTCGGCAGCAATAAACTGCTTACGGAATTTCATGGAAAACCGTTGTTCCTGCATGGTCTGACAGAATTAGTGCGCCTGCAGAATATGAGCAGTTATCCGTGTAAGATCATTGTTGTGACTGCATACGATGAAATTGAGCAGTTGTGTAAAGAATTGTCTGCAATCGACTGCATCGTCGTGCGCAATCAAGGTACGCAAAACGACGGAATTGCCTCAAGCATTCGAAAAGGCATAGAGACATCTGTCACTTATCCCGTGACAGCAACGGGTGGTTCTGTTTCCTATGATATGTTTTTTCAGGCAGACCAGCCGTATGTAAAAGCAGAATTACTCCTTGACTTTCTGGATGCATTTTTTCACAGCAAAAAAGGGATCGGAGCTTTAGCGTGTGACGGCAGTCTGCGCAGCCCCAATCTTTTTTCGGAAACTTATCGCGGGGAACTGCTTGCACTGACCGGGGAGTGCGGCGGTAAAATAGTGATCCGTTCCCACCCGGATGATGTTTTCTCTTATCCGGTTTTAATGCCGGAATTTTTTGTTGATATCGATACAAGGGAGGATTATGCACATGAGAATGTATGACCTGATTGAAAAGAAAAAACTTGGCATGGAACTGACCACAGATGAGATCCGTTTTATGATCGATGGTTTTACGGACGGTACGATTCCGGATTATCAGATGTCTGCCATGACGATGGCGATCTGTTTTCAGGGAATGAGTAAACGGGAAACGGTCGACCTGACACTTGCCATGCGTGACAGCGGGGATGTGCTCGATCTCTCTTCCATTCCGGGTGTGAAAGTAGATAAACACAGTACCGGCGGTGTGGGAGATAAGACATCGTTAGCGCTGACACCGATCATTGCTTCTCTTGGAGTTCCGGTTGCAAAGATGTCTGGAAGAGGACTTGGCCATACCGGAGGAACCATTGACAAACTTGAGAGTTTTCCGGGATTTACGACTGCGCTTCCGGAGAAAATCTTTTTTAAAAATGTCCGTGAGATCGGTATTGCACTGGCAGGGCAGACGGCCAATCTTGCCCCGGCGGATAAAAAGCTGTACGCACTGCGTGATGTCACGGCTACCGTCGATCAGATGTCACTGATTGCCAGCTCGATTATGAGCAAAAAATTAGCTTCCGGCAGTGATGCAATCGTGCTCGACGTCAAGACCGGAAACGGCGCATTTATGAAAAAATATGAGGACTCTGTCGCACTTGCAAAAGAGATGGTGTCGATCGGAACGATGGCAGGCAAAAAGACGGCGGCAGTCATCACGGATATGGACCAGCCGCTTGGAAATGCCGTTGGAAATGCCATCGAAGTGATCGAGGCGGTCGACACCTTAAAAGGAGAAGGCCCTTCGGATTTTAAAGAGGTAGTCTTTGCACTGGGGGCCCAGATGTTACTCTTTGCAGGACGTGCAGATTCATGCGAAGAGGCGGTAAAACTCATGCAGGATTCCATAGACAGTGGAGCTGCGCTTGATAAAATGGCTGAGTTTGTGAGAGCGCAGGGTGGGGATGCATCTTATGTATATGACACTTCAAAGTTCCCAAAAACAAAATATTCGGTCGAAGTAAAAGCAGCGTGCGGCGGATTCGTGCATCGCATTCTGGCGGAAAATATTGGCATTGCCTGTATGACACTTGGCGGTGGACGTGAAACGAAGGACAGTGTGATCGATCTTTCTGTTGGCATTTATTTAAAGAAGAAAAATGGAGATGCTGTAGATACCGGTAACACACTGGCAGTCATTTATGCAAATGATCGTGAAAAAATGGATGCGGCTGCCGAAAAAGTACTGCATGCTTATGAAATTGCTGCCGTGCCGAAAGAAATGCTGCCGGTCGTAAGAGAATATATTTACGAATAAAGAATAAGATCTTTTTTTCCTTCATACAATCATATATGAAGAAAAATCAGAAAGAAAAAATAATAAACAGCTTAGAACTGCCGAAGGATCTGATGCTCGGCGCAGCGATCGTGACTGCAACCGGAAGGCATGAGGTTCTGATTTCTAATTATAAAGGAATCCTGGAATATGAGGATTCCTTTATCAAAATACAGACAAAAAACTGCAGGATCCTGATTTCCGGCTCACATCTTGCAATCGACTATTACACGAATGAGGAAATGAAAATTACCGGGTTTTTAGACACGATCCAGTACGAAAATTAACAGATGCTGCTCTCGGTAATTAAGTATTTTAAAGGATACGTGTATGTCCGTTTAAGCGGTTATGCGCCGGAACGTTTCCTGAATTTATGCGGAAGCCATGATATTCTGATCTGGAATTTGAAATCTACGAAGGATGGATACGAATTCTGCATCAGTGTAGCAGGTTTTAAGCAGTTACGTCCGATCTTAAAAAAAACAAGAACACATATCCGCATCCAAAAAAGATATGGCATGCCGTTTGAATTGTACCATTACCGCAAACGGAAAATGTTTGCAATGGGCATGCTGTTATTTGCAGGGCTGATCTATTACCTTTCCGGTTTTATCTGGAATATTGAAGTCAACGGCAATTCCTATCTGTCTGAGGAAGTCGTACTCTGCTTTCTTTCGAAAGAACATGCCTCTTTTGGCACAAAGAAAAAAAATATTGACTGTGCGGCTTTAGAGGAAACGTTAAGAAGCCGTTATCCCGAAGTGATCTGGACTTCCATCAAAATCTACGGCACCAAAATGACGGTTGATATCCAGGAAAATCTGCTCCCGGAAGAAAATTATGAGGAAAAGAAAGAGGAGACAGCGCACGATATCGTTGCTGCCGATGATGGCTTGATCACAGAAATGATCACAAGAAGTGGTACACCGGTAGTGACTGTAGGAACCCCGGTGAAAAAGGGAGATGTGTTAGTCAATGGGTATGTTGAGATTCTAAATGATGACGGAGAGACGGCACAATATCTTTACCGCACCGCAGATGCGGATGTCATTGCAAAAGTTACATATTCCTACCATGACGAGATACCGATGGAATATGAAAAAAAAGTGCCGACCGGCGCAGAAAAAATAACTTATCAGGTCAGAATTCTGGATTATCTGATCAAAAATCCTTTTTTTTCACCGGTGGAAGAACCATATGAAGTTGTGTCGGATGTGTCACAATTTCACTTTACAGATAATTTTTATCTTCCGGTTTATCTGGTCAGACAGACCTGTCTGGGCTATAAAAATGAACAAAAGACGTACACAGAAAAGGAGGCAAAACGACTGGCTTCTGAGAATCTTAAGAAATATCTTGACGATTTGGAAGAAAAAGGTATTCAAATTACAGAAAAAAATGTTATTATAGAGAGAACGAAGAAAAAATATGTGGTGAAAGGAACGATTGGCACTTTAAAATCCATTGTTTCCTATCAGCCGACAAAAATCATCGAACAATCGAGCGAAGAGAGGCAACCGACGGATGAGTCTGACTGAACTATCATTAAATATACCGACTGATCATGTGGCCAATGTATTTGGTCAGTTTGATGTGTATATCAAAAAAATTGAACGCACCTTAAACGTCACTGTGGTTTTACGCGGTGAGAGTATGAAGCTCCTTGGAGAGGAACATAATTTAAAAAAAGCGGAACAGGTATTTTTACAGCTGATCGAATTATCAAAAAGAGGCAATATCATTACTGAGCAGAATGTCAATTATGCACTGGCACTTTCGGAGGAAGAAAAAGAATCCGCAATCGTGGAGATCGATAAGGACTGTATCTGCCATACGATCAACGGCAAGCCGGTCAAACCAAAGACACTTGGACAGAAAGCATATGTGGATGCGATACGCCAGAAAATGATCGTGTTTGGCATGGGTCCTGCAGGAACCGGTAAAACTTATCTTGCAATGGCAATGGCGATCACGGCGTTTAAGAATGAAGAAGTGGGAAGGATCATCCTGACACGTCCGGCAATCGAAGCCGGCGAGAAATTAGGATTTTTGCCGGGGGATTTACAGAGTAAGGTCGACCCGTATTTAAGACCGCTTTATGATGCATTATATCAGATCATGGGAGCAGAAAGCTTCCAGAAAAATATGGAAAAGGGGCTGATCGAGGTTGCACCGCTTGCATACATGCGCGGACGTACACTTGACAACGCATTTATCATATTAGATGAGGCGCAGAACACCACACCGGCGCAGATGAAAATGTTCCTTACCCGTATCGGTTTTGGATCTAAGGCGGTGATCACCGGTGATGCAACCCAGAAGGATTTAACACCTGGCACAGCATCCGGTCTTGATGTTGCCTTAAAAGTATTAAAAAAAGTGGATGAGATCGGCATCTGTGAACTGACCAGCAAAGATGTGGTCCGTCATCCGGTTGTACAGAAGATCGTGAAGGCTTATGAAGATTATGAAAACCGCAGTAAGAGCGCATCAAAAAGAAGACAGGAGACTCGCCAGCGATGAATGACCGCTTTGTAATCAAAAGAGGATGGAATCAGGTCTGCATGTTTATCGTTACCATTGCAGCCATACTTTTACTGTGTGCAAAACAACAGATTTTACTGGATCAGATTTTAGGGATTGTCTGTGTTGCCATGATATGGTTTGTATTGTTTCTTTTCTTTATAGAACACGATCGTGCGGAAGGACTGATCAGCCATAACCGTGAAACAGATTTCAAAAAAGTATTATATAGTTATACGGCAGCAGCGGTGGTGGTTGTGTTTGCATCATACTTTCCTGGATTTGTAAAACCGCTGGTATTTGTACCGCTCATTATTGCAGCCTTTGTTTCCGAACGTCTTGCGCTTATTACCGGTATTTTCTGGGATTCCATGATATGTCTGGTTATGGGACTGCATTCACAGGAACTGATATTGTACTGTCTGTTGACAATCTTTGGTGTGATCCTTGCCGGGACGGCGGAGGAAGCCGCAAAACAGGGGAAAAAACTTATCTGGTATGAAGTGCTGTTGTTCTGCCTCTCCGTTTTACTTCCAGTCACCTTTTATTATCTGACCTATCAGGAGGTACATTTTGTGCTTTTATTATGGGGAATTGGAGAGGGTGCCATCAGTGTTTTGTGGCTGCAGTTTGGCTATCCGCATTTCTCACATTTGAGGGAACAGGAAGTAAATGATATCCTGACGGATATTATAGATGATACTTATCCTCTTGTCCGTGAACTGTCAAATTTTTCGAAACAGGAATATCAGCATGCACGCAGAGTTTCAAGACTTGCAGCAAGCTGTGCGAGAGTTGCCGGGGCAGATGAAAAGACCTGCGCGGCGGCAGGATTTTATTACCGGATCGGGATCATGGAAGGTGAACCGCTCACAGAGAGCGGAATCCGCATTGCACAGGAACACTGTTTTCCGGAAGATGTCATCCGTATCATCAGTGAATATGATGGCGAAACAGCACCGCCTTCATCCATCGAGTCCGCGATCGTACATATGGTAAATGGCCTGGTCAAAAAGATAGAAGTTTTTGACAGTTATACAATGGCAAGCGAATGGAATCAGGATATGGTCATCTACCAGACACTAAACGAATATTCTGCAAGCGGAATTTATGATCAGTCCGGGCTCGGCATGAATATGTTTTTAAAGATCAGGGAATATCTTGTAAATGAAGAAACCTTCTTCTTTTAAAAAACGTATAAAATACAAAAGATATAAAAACTGCCTGTAAGGCACAGAAATGAGGAAATTTATGAGTCTTTTTATAGAAAAAGAAACAGATACTGATTTTTCATTTGATGAGGAGGCACTCGCAAAAGAAGTGACAGACTATGCAATCGAGCATGAGGGATTTCCGTTTGAAGCTGAAATCAATCTGACGCTCACGGACAATGATGGAATCCACGCCATCAATAAAGAATACCGTGACATTGATGCGCCGACGGACGTTTTGTCATTTCCGATGCTTTCTTATGAGAGCGCAGGAGATTTTTCGAAATTAGAAGATGATTACGATGACAATTTCAACCCGGACACAGGCGAAATAATGCTCGGTGATATCATTATCTCTGTTGACAAAGTAAAGGAACAGGCAAAAAGTTATGGGCACAGTGAAAAACGTGAATATGCATTTTTAATCCTTCACAGTATGCTTCATTTATTTGGATATGACCATATGACACCGGAGGAAGCTGCCATTATGGAGGGAAAACAAACTGAGATCTTAAACGAGATGAACATTTTAAGATAACGAGGATTAAGTCATATGGGCAAACAAAATAAAAAAAGCAGTACAAGTTTTCTTGTGCAGGGTTCTATTCTTGCTATCGCATCCATCGTCAGCCGTATTATCGGTCTGATCTACCGTATCCCGCTGACAAATATTATCGGGGATACCGGAAATGACTACTATGGAACTGCTTTCCAGATTTATAATATATTATTGATCATTTCATCCTACAGTCTGCCGCTCGCAGTATCAAAACTTGTATCTGCAAATTATTCACAGGGCAGAAGACACAATGTATACCGCATTTTAAAATGTGCATTGATCTTCGGTGTATGTACCGGTACGGTCGCCGCACTGATCCTTTTGTTTGGTGCTGAGTTTATCACAGGCACGCTGATGAAAACACCGATGAGCGTCTTCGCTGTGCGTGTACTGATCCCTGTACTTCTGATTGTTGCAGTACTTGGTGTTATGAGAGGATTTTTTCAGGGACTTGGAACAATGATGCCGAGTGCAACTTCCCAGATCTTAGAGCAGATTGCAAATGCAATCGTCAGTGTATGGGCAGCGTATGTATTGGCTGATTATGGTGCAAAGGCTGGAGCACTGCTTGGTGATGCTGATAATTATTCCGCAGCATACGGAGCAGCAGGAGGAACGCTTGGTACTGCGATCGGAGCACTGGTTGCATTATTATTCTGTACCTTTGTACTGGTTGTATATCTGTGTGCGTTCAAACGCAGTCTGCACAGAGAGCGGAAAAGAAACGTTGATTCCTATGGCTCGATATTTCATCTGCTTATCATAACGATCATCCCGGTTTTACTGAGCAGTACGATCTACAACTGCAATACCGTCATAGATCAGGCTGTATATAAACACATTGCTGCATATCAGGGATATACCGCGAACCAGTATGGTTCCTGGAATGGTATTTATACTGGAAAATATACGGTTCTGATCAATGTTCCGATCTCCATTGCATCAGCGATGGCGGCATCCTCTGTTCCTGCACTGACTGCTGCCTATGCAGCCGGGAAAAAAGGCGAAGCAAAACGACAGATCGGGATTGCAACACGTTTTATCATGGTGATTGCTTTTCCATGTGCAGTTGGCATGGGCATACTTGCATCACCGATCTTACAGCTTTTGTTCCGCGATTCATCGGAGACTGCTGCACATATGTTACAGGTAGGAGCTGTTACGATTTTGTTTTTTTCACTGTCAACGCTTTCAAACGGTCTTTTACAGGGAATCGGCCGCATGAAAGAACCGATCAAAAATGCGATCATTGCACTGGTACTGCATTTAGGACTGCTGGCAGCACTTATGTTCTTGTTTGACTTAAACATTTTTGCAGTCGTTATCGCAAATGCAGCATTCGGTCTTATCATGTGTATTTTAAATGCAGGATCAATCCGCCGTTACAGCGGATATCATCAGGAAATTCGAAAAACATTTTTTGTCCCTGCAATCGCCGCTGCCGGTATGGGTGTTGTTGTATGGCTCGTCTATCATGGCATTCTGTACGTGCTGCGTGTTAATGCTGTAGCAACGCTTTTGTCGATCGTGATTGGAGCGGCGGTATATGCAGTGTTACTGTTGCTGTTAAAAGGATTAAATGAGCAGGAAATCTTGCGTTTCCCGAAAGGCCGCATGCTGGCAGATGTCGCAAAAAAAATGCACTTATTAAAATAGCTGACGGCATGTGTTTAGACATTCTATGACCATGAAAAAATATTTCTGACAAGTGAATAAAAAGTAAAATTTGGCAAATACTTATCGTAAAACCGGAATATGGAGTGATGGGATGAAAAAAACGACGAGTATTTGCCTTTTTACCGGAATGATCTTTCTTTTATTGGTCATGGTTGTTTATTTACTGTTTACACAACAGGATACGGGGGAAAAAGAACAGGATCTTGCTGCGGCAACCGAAGAAATGCCGGCAGAAACGGATACAGAAAAAGAACTTAAGACAACAGAGAGTCTTGCTGTTTATGAATCATATGCATATGTTATAAAACAGAAGGACGGGATATTGGTCGTATACCAGAGTGATGGGATCACAGAATTTTTTGAGACAAATATCCGCATCCGTGATCTGAATGAAGATATGGTAAAAAAATTGGAAAATGGGATCCGGTTTTCGGACGATCAGGAATTGTACGCCTTTTTGGAGAGCTATTCCAGTTAGATTACTGCAGCCTTTCTGATATTGATGAATTACCAGCAATAACTATGGGTTTCACGGATTGAATGTTTGTTTTTTGTATGTTAAAATAATCAATGGTTTATCCTGTTACGGACAAATAAACTATATAAATATCGAAAAAGGTTTTTAATATGACAGAAACAGAAGTTGCAGTCATTGGCGGCGGAGCATCCGGGCTGATGGCTTCTATTGCGTCTGCTTTAGCAGGTGCAGATACAATCATCTTAGAACATATGGACCGTGTAGGTAAGAAAATACTTGCCACGGGGAATGGAAAATGTAATTATACAAACGAGGTGCAGGGATTATCGTGTTACAGAGGCGAAAACCCTGCTTTTGCTGTACCGGTATTCAGACAGTTCGATCAGAAAAAAACAGTGGCGTTTTTTCGTGAGATCGGTATCGAACCAAAAATAAAAAACGGCTATTATTACCCGGCAAGTGAACAGGCTGCTTCTGTTCTGGATGTCCTTCGCATGGAAGCCGCATATACCGGTGTAAAGGAGATTGTCTCCTGTGAGATCAAAGCAATAAAAAGACAGGGGGATTTCTTTCTGATCCGGACAGGCACAGGAGATTTTCGCGCAAAATCAATCATTTTTGCAACCGGTCTTTTTGCTTCGCCGAAGAGTGGGAGTGACGGCAGTGCGCTTCCATATATTGAACACTTTGGGCACCATATCATAGATATTGTACCGGCGTTGGTGCCGTTGCAGTGCAGGCAGTCATTCTTTAAAATGCTTGCAGGAATCCGTGCAGAAGTTTCGATAAGACTGTACATAAACGGAGCAGAAACGACCAGAGAACGTGGTGAATTACAGCTGACGGATTATGGAATATCGGGAATTCCGGTTTTTCAGATCAGCCGATATGCAACCAGAGCTTTAAAACAGAAAAAACAGGTATATGCACAGATCGATTTTATGCCGGACCGGTCTTTTGGGGAAGTGAATGATCTGCTGAAACTGCGTTTTTGCATGAATGCTCACGGAAAAGATGCCTCTCAGGCGATGATCGGTCTCTGCAATAAAAAGCTTGCAGAGGTACTCTTAAAAGAAGCCGGGATTGATCTTCATATTCCGTCAAAAAAAGTACCGGAAAAACAATTGACACGTCTGACAAAACTGCTGAAAGACCTGCGTGTCGACATCACAGGAAGCAAAGATATCGCGCAGGCACAGGTCTGTGCGGGCGGTGTGGACACACGCGAGATCGATGCAGCCAGCATGATGTCAAAATTAATTCCGGGACTGTTTTTCGCAGGAGAAGTCGTTGATATTGATGGTATCTGCGGTGGATATAATCTGCAATGGGCTTGGTCCAGCGGATATGTGGCAGGGAGCCATGCAGGAGAATATGCACATCCGGGAAAAAAAGCGCACAGGAAGAAACGAGGAAATTATGATTCGAATTAATCAGATCAAGCTGCCAGTAACACATGATACGGTGCAGTTAGAGCAAAAGATCAAAAAAGCGTTGAAATTAAAGGCGGACACGCCTTTTCAATACCAGATCGTCAAAAAATCCATTGACGCAAGGAAGAAGCCGGATCTGTTTTATGTGTACTCCGTAGATGTAGAGACGTCAGACGACCAGAAAATTTTAAAAAAGGTTAACAATAATAATGTTATGTCAATCAAAGTAAAAAAATACGTCCTTCCGGAAGTCATAAATCCTTCACGCACACCTGTGATCGCGGGGGCAGGCCCTGCCGGACTGTTCTGTGCCTATGCATTAATGTCAGAGGGTTTTCATCCGATCGTGACAGAGCGTGGTAAAAAGGTCGAAGAACGGACTGCGGATGTGCAGAAGTTCTGGGAGACCGGTGTCTTAGACACCGCCTCGAACGTCCAGTTCGGAGAGGGCGGTGCAGGAACCTTTTCCGATGGAAAATTAAATACATTGGTCAAAGATCCCATTGGAAGGAACCGTTTTGTTCTTGAAACATTCGTAAAATTTGGGGCACCGGAACATATTTTATATGAAAACAAACCACATATCGGCACAGATATTCTTGCAGATGTGATAAAACGGATGCGGGAATTTATGACAGAAAATGGCGTAGAGTTTTTATTTGAGACCTGTGTTACCGGATTTTCCACCGGCAAAAACGGGAACTTAAAATCTATCGAATTAAATCACGACAGACAGATCGATACCGACTGCCTGATCCTTGCCATCGGTCACAGTGCAAGGGATACGTTTTCGCTGTTACAGGAAAAGGGCTTAAATATGCAGGCAAAATCCTTTGCGGTCGGATTCCGTGTGGAGCATCCGCAGAGCGAGGTCAATCTGACACAGTACGGAGATTTATATGCAGACAAACTTCCTGCGGCACCTTATAAAGTGACGGCAAATCTTCCCTCCGGCAGAGGGGTATACTCCTTTTGCATGTGTCCGGGCGGTTATGTCGTAAACGCTTCCTCCGAAGAACACCGCCTTGCAGTCAACGGCATGAGTTACTCGGACCGTGGCGGCAGCAACGCAAACAGTGCGATCATCGTCTCCGTCACACCGGAAGATTTTAAGGCGGATGCGATCCGTCATGGTGTTTTAAAAGATGCCGATGGGAAAGAAGATGTACTGTCCGGCGTCCGTTTTCAGGAACGTCTGGAGGAGCGGGCATGGAAACTTGGAAATGGAAGATCGGAAGAGCACACGTCTGAA
>OOBR01000331.1_pt1 | contig 53099 bp, 68 predicted proteins | sample 1671281 | NCBI WGS metagenome assembly OOBR01 (sample SAMN06348140, study PRJEB24527) | human gut metagenome | biome: human gut; feature: ankylosing spondylitis patient; material: feces | host: Homo sapiens | place: China | collected 2015-10
GGCTGGTGATTGTGGTGCTGCCACGGCTGGTTATAGAGGTGCTGCCACGGCTGGTGATTGTGGTGCTGCCACGGCTGGTGATTGTGGTGCTGCCACGGCAAGAGGAAAGGCTTCAACAGGATCTAATGGTTTGTCAGTTGCAAGAGGTAGCAATGTTAAAGTAAAAGGCGGAATAGGTGCAATTTTGGTCATAGCTGAGGAAAGGGATGATACGTATGATATTGTTGATTGGAAGGCTGTAGTAGTTGATGGTGAGGTTGTCAAGGCTGATACATGGTATAGACTGGAAAACGGTGAGTTAGTGGAAGTTGATTAACAATTGGCTGATAGAGCAATTAGAATTTAATAATTAAGCGAGAATTCCCCTGCCTGAAGACAGGGGATGATAGCGCTTTTGTTTATACATTCTTTTGGCTTAAAAGCCCTACCCACGGAGCGTGGGGAAGTTAAGCCTGTGGACTGTCCTAAAAAGCAATGGCAGGAAGAAGCAGGAAGAAGCTCATGCCTTTAGGCGTGAGTAGCTCACTTAGCAATAATTACCATTCTCCTGGTGTCAGGTAAATGGTTCAAAACGGAACAAATATGAATGAAGTTAGAAAGCTATATAACGATGATGGATGCGTTCTTAAAGAGGCGTCTAGCAATGACTATGAATCATGGAGTTCAGCAAGAACACTTGGTCCTACGGAAAGAAGGGAAGAATACAGAAACCTATGTTATAATTTTGAATATGAGTGGGGAACTAATATCCCTCACTGTGCAAAGAAAGGTGTATGTGATGAGGATTGTGAATACATGAAAAATTTTAAAGGATAAGATATGAAACAGACAGTAGAAGAAGCGGCAAGAGAGCACCAAACGCATTTTGAAATATGTGATGCCGAAGGTACAATAAGTGGATTTATTAATGGAGTGCATAAACAGAGTTATGAATCTTTTATTTCTGGTGCCGAATGGCAGTCAAAGCAATCACCTTGGATAAGTGTTAAGGAAAAGGCTGGTTGTGACACATCAGATGATTGTATTGTAATGGTTGCGAATGGTGATATATTCAAAGCGTATTTTTCATCTAAAAACAAATGGATGAAAAGTAATAGAGGCTATTATGATGAGGTTATAGATGATGTTGTTGCATGGATGCCCATTCCGTCTTTCGATGATATACTCGAAGCCAACAGGGATGTGCTAGAGAGAATTAAAGAAAAAGGAGATTGAGATATGGAAGTAAAAAACGGAATAATAATAGACGGGGTGTTGCATGAATTGTGCGTTGGAATATGTGATGAGTGCTCATTACAAAATGAGTGTGATGATAGTTCAGAAATCATTTGCGATATAGCTTATGAAAACCCAAACATGGACCAGTGCTTTGTCAATCGTGGAAAAGTAACTGATATTAAGATAGATAAGGAGGAATAATTATGGGATTTACAACACCGTGCTTTATACGCAAAAACACACAGGAACTTCGGAGAGGGCTGGAAGAATTGGGGTATTCACATGGTAAGCCTAAATATTATGCAGATGATGATAACAAGTATGATTTTATTATGTGTCATAATGGAATATACTTTTTACTATCCCAAAAGAATCATGTGATAAGAAATGGGCATCCTTTGAAAAAACGTGGAAGAATTGATTGCGGAACGAACGAGGAACTTTTCCTGGCTATCGCTGCATTAAGGGATGATACAGACAAGTACCAATGGTTTACCGATGGGGATAAGTGGATTCTGTGTCCTAAAACCAAGTTCTCTACCTATTGGGTCTACTATCATATTGATGTCAATACGGATACCATTCACAAGGCCACCGTAAACGAACTGATTGAACATTTTAAAACAAAGAAGGAACAATGAAAGCAAGAATAAAAAGAAAAATTCAAAAAAGACCATTCCTATATAATGTAGGACAAGTTTTTAAGGCTTGTGATTGGATTACTAGTATTCAGCGTGGAAATATGGCTTGGCGTAGGTATCGTTCATTCGGTACTATTATTAAATCAAAAAATTAAAAAAAAGAAGGAATAGATGGAAATAAAGAACATAACCGTTTCTGTATGAAACATAAAAACAAAAGGATGAAAAATGAAAAGAATAATTACTGTCCAAGATATGATTGACGAATTAATGTTAGTTGTCAATAAGGATGCTGAAATAAATATTGTAATGAATACAGGAGATTACCAAACTGAATACATTCCAGATTTATATGATTTTTCCGTCATTGACTTTACTGATGTGCATCCTGATGATGGGAACTCGGAAAATAAAGTAGTAATAGAAATGTTTCGTTAAAAAGAGAAATAAATAACGCTCAAAACAGATTAGAAATGAATACAACTTTTGAAAGATCGGCTAATAGTACCGATGAATGGTACACACCGAAAGAAATTATAGACGCATTGGGTGAATTTGACCTTGATCCATGTGCTCCCATGCACCCTCTTTGGCCTACTGCAAAAATCATGTACAACAAGCAGGACAATGGTCTTATACAAAATTGGGGAGGGCGAATTTGGCTTAACCCTCTGTACTCCAAACCGCTTATGTGGCAGTTTGTAGAGAAATTGGCAGAACACGGCAACGGTATAGCACTACTTTTTAACCGATGTGACAGCAATAAGTTTCAAGACATCATCTTCAAGAAAGCAACCGGTATGATGTTTTTGAGGAATCGAATAAAATTCTTCCGTCCAGACGGAACTCGTGGGGATTCTCCTGGCTGTGACAGTATTCTCATCGCTTTTGGTGAAAACAATGCGGAAATATTAAGAAACTGTGATATAGCAGGTAAGTATGTTAGGATCAATTAGAATGGCAAAAAAGATGAATAAGGAAGAATTTTTAAGCAAAAGATACGCTATTGATTTAAAGCTAAAAGAATTGAATGAAGAAAGGGAACAGATGGAAAAGGAATACATTGAATCCAACCAAGGATTTCCTGTTGGAAGCAAGGTCTGTATAACGGTCATGGATCATGAAAGGACATTGGTTCCCGAAGCGAAGAAGTTAGCCTATATCGCAGATTATGAGATTGATGATAATGGAGAGGTTGTCCCATCTTTAAGACAGTTGGATTACAATGGGGGCATGTCAGCAATACCTTTATTTGTTAATTTAAAGAAGGCTATAATTGAATTAGTGTAAATCAAATAAGATATGAACGAATTGGAACAAGATAAAAGATATGTTTTTGGAGATATGATTATAGTAGCTACTACTGACTTTGACTTTAATCCTATCCTAAAAATTAGCACAGATGTCGGAAATGTGATTGTAATGCCATCATCCGATAATAAGATAATTGTAAAATCAACTGTAGATAAATAACTATCAAAACTGATTAGAAATGAGTAAAACAGAACGCATAGAACGTATCCGAAACGACATCGACCATCAGCTTAGTTTTTACTATCATAGAATTGACATACTGAATAAAAGAAAAAATAAACTCATGGGAATAAGCATGAACATCATTGAACCTCATGCCCTTATACCCAAGTGGTATGATGATATTGAAGAATGGATAAAAGGACATCCATTTCCAAAAACATGTATTGATATGGTGTATCCAAACAAAGAAATTGCTTTCAAGAACTCTTTAACATGTAATACATATCAGATAGATTATCATATTGTAAAATGCAAATCTCGTGAGTATTATATAGATAAGTATTTAAAGTAAAACCAATGATATATGAATAAAATAGAAAAACTGGCAGGACAATATAACGCTGCTTTCACTTGTTTGACAGTAATAGAAAGTGAATTGACCAAAGAATGTCAGAAGTACATTTCCTGGGATACCGTTCAGGTAAGCATTACTGGTGGCGGTGCTCCCATTGTAAAAGCAAGGAATGAGATAGATGCCGTTCCTTTGGAAGATTTTGTTGACTATGTAAATAAACATGGTGATATGTCGGAATCCGCCTACGGACACTTGGCTTGTATTTGATTAAAAACATAAAATTATGGCTATCATAGGAATTGACTTTGACGGAACAGTCGTGACACACGACTTTCCTAAAATCGGCAAGGACATAGGTGCCGTGCCTGTATTGAAAAAATTGGTTGTAAACGGACACAAACTTATCCTGTTTACCATGAGAAGTGATATTGATGATGTTACTTCCGATGATTACAACATACACAAACAGGGAGGAAAGTATTTGTCGGAAGCCGTACAATGGTTTATGGACAACAACATTCCCTTGTTCGGTATAAACGAGAATCCTGAACAGCATACATGGACACTATCGCCCAAACCTTATTGTCACATATACATTGATGATGCGGCATTAGGATGTCCGTTAAAATATAACGTGAACCTATCAAATAGACCATTTGTTGATTGGATGGAAGTAGAAAACACTCTTATAAAAAGAAAACTTATATGAAAGTAGGATTGATTGATGCGGATTTATTAGATAACGGAACCACATTCCCCAATCTTGCCATAATGAAAATGTCCGCGTTCCTTAAATCAAAAGGTATTCATACGGAATTATTGATGGATGGAAACAATATTGATTCCTATGATATTATTACCGTATCAAAGGTGTTTACATCCACAAACGAACCAAGTTTCATACATGGATATAAGGGAAGTGTGATGTATGGGGGAACGGGATGGTATATGGGAAATGCTCATGATAACAGCTTCAATGATATAAGATATGAGGATTTGCACGATCTTCCTAATACAAAACTGTTTAACGGTTTGTTATGGGGAACACAGATGCCCGATTATCATATATATGATTCCTTTATTGAAACGATAAAGCGAAAAGGTAAATTGAAGGCGTATCATTCGTCCTATACCGATTTTTCCATAGGATTCCTTACAAGGGGGTGTTTCAGAAAATGCCCGTTTTGCGTAAACAGAAACGAAAGCAAGGTATTCAAATATTCGGAGTTGTCCGATTTCCTAGACAGCGACAGAAAGGTAATATCACTTCTTGATGATAATTTCCTTGGATATGCAGGATGGGAGGATGACCTTACAGAGTTGCAAGCAACCGGGAAACAGTTTCAGTTCAAACAGGGTCTTGACATAAGACTTCTTACTCCTAACAGGGCTTCCATGTTATCCAAGAGCAAATATTACGGTGACTATACATTTGCATTTGACAATATAAAGGACAAGGATGTTATTTCAAGAAAACTTGATTTATGGAGAAACATTACAGACAAGTCAACCAAACTTTATCTGTTTTGCGGATTTGGAATCGGTACAAGCAGAGAGTTGCTTATAAAAGACATTCTTGAACTGTTTGAAAGGATAGAGATACTTATGAGATACAAATGTCTTGGATATGTCATGAGATACAAGGATTACGCTCTTCATCCCATGTCAAACATATATGTGCAGATTGCAAGATGGGTAAACCAACCCAGTTTCTATAAGAAAATGTCATTTAGGCAATTTTGCGAGTTAAACCAAAAGGGAGTACAGAAAGAATGTATGTCTATGAGAACATTAAAATTCATGTATGACGAATTTCCTGAATACAGGAGTAGACTTGACCATTATTTTAACATGAAATATGAATAATTTTAAACTATATATCGCCCGTGACGAAGGCAAATGGGATGAAGATGTAAAGAAGGAAGGGGAGCTAAATCTTTTCTATGATACACCGGAACTTCTGTTTGATATAGACGAACGAATATCATATTGGGGTAATTCCCGTAAGATAGCGAATATTCCCTCTTATATGTATCCTCAAATCAAGGATAAAGAGTGTTATGTTTTCAACAATCTTGAGTTATACAAAAGTTTTAACTAATAATAGAGAGGATAGGCAGTTAGCCTATCTTCTCTTTTCGTATTTTCTTTTCATTTTTCTTCTTTCCACCCGTGTCATTCCCATGCTTTGAGCAATACCGAACAGGATTTCCTTTTCTGAATCGTTAAGCATATCATATACTTCTTCTTTGCTTTTTCCGCTAATCATAGCCATAAAAATCTTTTTCATAATGATTTATTTTAGTTTTTTCTTACAACAATCGCAAATCTCGTCTTTTATAGGTTTTGTAAATAAAGCACCTACATATCCTGCAAGGTATCCGGCTTCTTCTGATGAAGGCTTTATGCCATAATGATCAATTATATGACCAATCATGTGCTGTTTTTCATGCTCCAGTGTATTCATAAATTCTTCATCAGACGTACTGTGACTGATAATAATTACAGTGCACTTATTGTTTGAATACGTTACACCGTAATTGTATTTTTCAGTCTTTATCTTATCCGTTATCCTGTTCAGCAAATGAAAAGGACAGCCAATATATTCCAGTCTGTATATCGCTCTTAAATAAGAGTATTTATCCACAGAATAGAATACATCAACCGTCCAATCATATTCCTCAATGTATAGTCTTTGTCGTACCATAGCAATCAGATATAATCCTCCCAAGAGAAAGGTGTTCCACAGGCTATACACTTTGCATAATACTCGTCAAGAGCACGGGTAGGGCTTCCGTCAACATCGTCAAGATAGTCTTTTACAAACATACAGGCATATTGCTCATTGACTATGGATGAACCCATATAGTCGGCACGTACCATATTCAATACATAAACCTTGTTGTATTCCACATCATTCTTCAACTCAACATTGAATTGCTTCATTAATGTTTCCACTTGATCCTTGTCATACGGGTGTATTTTGTTTCCGTTCCTGTCTTTCATTTTGGAAACGGCATATTCACATAATTTCTTAGAGAAGTTCCATCCGTGTTCTGCAAGATATTTTTCCATTCCCGAAGGAAGTTTCTCATATACATCTAATCTCGTTCTTTCCATAGCTTTTGTTTTTAAAAAGATAGCCCGTAGCAGACCACTACGGGCTTAAACCAATTTAATTAGCGTCTACGTCTGGCGTAAGGACCAGTACCTTTGACTCCGCGTCTTTCTCCGTACTCATCATCATCATCCCAAATACGCCCATCATCGTCCATTCTTCTACGCATTCCACGCTCACCGTAACGTCCATCCATTTCCTCCATAGCGTCACGATAACCTTCTTTATACGCTTTTTCTAATTCCCGGTCCATATCTTCACCTTCAAAGCTACGGCCCATTCCATATACTTTCCAACCCATAGTGTTTATTTTTTATTGTTGTTATTATTATTGTTTGTATGTTGCACGTCAGGCAATTTGATACCAGAAGCAGCAAGTTGTGCAAGTATATCCTTTATCTGTGACAATTCACCTTTAAGTTCCTTCATCTCCTTGTCCTGCTGTGCCTTTTCGGCAAATGCAGGATTCAACGCTGTAAGCATCTCATCGCAGCTTTTGATTACTTTCTGATGGTATTCCACAGATTCCACAACCCTTACACTACTTATTTTCATTGCTTCTATCTCTGCATTGATGGCATCCTTGCTTTCCGATACAACCACATTTCCGCCTACTTGGGAAAAGTCTGCTATACTAAGATTGGCTGGCAACTTTTGAAAATCAAGAGTATCATCTCCAACCTTAACTTTCACATCCACAACCATTTCATTTTGCGGAAGAGGATATGCTGTATATCCGTTCTGATATTTAGGAACAGGATTTGAAACACTTACCACAGTGCCCACATCACATCTTGGGTTTTCCCCTTTATGCAATATGAAAAACTGCTGTCCTTGTCGTATTGATTGAAACATACTTATTCTAACTTTTTAATATCATTTTACAGTGCTTCTAGCCTGTGCGGCAGTAGCAGGTGCAACGATATGATTAACTACTTGAAATATCCCATTACATTTGTCGTAATAGACAAAGTATTTATTCCCCTGTGAAATTTCACTAGACGGAATCTGATCCCCAGAACCGTTCACCAAAGGAACCTTGCTTGTGGATGTTGATGTGGTATTTGTCAATGTAGTAGCTACAGAAACAAGATACGCATCAGACCCAGCAGCAGGAACATGATTTACGCTTAAAAGCAAAATACCTTGATTTGGCAATCGTCTGAACAGACACGGGTTAATACCATAGATAACCTCTGAATTTGTCGTATCTGTCGTTACAGAAGATGTCCGAACAAACGGTATTCCTCCAAAGTCAAGTCTATGTACTCCTTTAAAACGGTTAGCGTTATATCCCATCATATAAGGATTAAAAAAATAACTCATAACTTTTCCCTTTCTTTAGAATTTTACTAGGTAATTATATACGATTAATTATACACGTACATATTGACGCTTCACCGCCCCGGCTACTGCCGACCACTCCACGTCCCCAACCCCTTCTACCAAGGGTGATACTAATTTTGTTAAATAGTGTTTAATTGGTTGTAAATGCCATTCATTATTTGGCATCGGGATAAGAGTTTCTGACCTGTAATTTATATACAAGTCAAAGAACTCTTAACTACACTTTAGCAATTGCAACCACAGTTGTCACCAGCAGCATAACCTGCACCAAAACCAGCCATGAACGGATAACCTCCATAGCAACAATTTGGGTTAGGCACTATATACGATGGAACCGGGCACGGAGCCTTAAGTTGTCCAACGATATTAGCGGTCTGTGCCTGCTGAGAAGCAGCTAAAGCTAAATTGCTATTTTCCTGTCTGAGAGCATCAATCTTGTTTTGCATTTCACGCATTTCAAGCTGACAGAACTTGTCATTGATGATTGCGCTTTGAGCATCAATCTTAGCAGATATGATGTTGAACTGAGTGTTTGCATTGCTAGTCAGAGTGTTGGTCTGCTCTACCGTAGCCAAACGGCTATCGCATCCTTGACGTTCAATAGCTGTACGGATATCGCAGCAGCAAGAAGCAAGCTGAGAACCGATAGCTGCACTATTGGACTGAATTGAATTGATGATCTGTTGAGAAGAAAGACCTACCTGATTACCAACTTGCTGAATCTGTCCTTGAATCTGGCAGATAGCATTTTGCAACTGTTGAGTAGAGCAACTCAAAGAGCTAGCCAACTGGTTGATAGCTGTTCCGTTTCCTTGAATAGCGTTCATCAACAATTCACGTCCTGCTTCATTGTTCAATTGAGCAGGGATTCCGTTTGCTCCATTGCCAAACCCGTTACCGAATCCGTTACCACCCCACAGGAAGAAGAGCAGGATAATCCAGATCCAATAGCAACCAGCACCACCCCAAGCGTCTTGATTTCTGTTACCATTCATCAAGGCTGCTACAAGATTGGGGTCTAATCCTTTATTCTGCAACAGTGCAGGAATCATTGACATAATACCTGCGCTTTCTCCAGCGGCAGGATTGTCGAACATAAAAATTTTGTCTGAACCCATAATATTGTAATTTAATGTGTGTGTATTATAACTCCCGTAAAGACTGTGCACTCATCTTTACGAAAGTAAATTTACAACATGGGTGGTCTAAACAAAAATAAAAATTTCGTAGTATAACTTATTGTGTTTCAGATAGTTTAAACTTGTTAAAATAAGTTATTTTCTTGTATGTTGCTTTTCCTATTCGTATATTAGCGCAATAATTTTAAAATAGAGGAATTGAAGATGAAAGAATTAAAAAAATGGAATAATAATCCAATAAAGATTACGTATTTAATACCTAGTGGAAACAAGTACGCTTATATAAAATTAGGTGACACTGTTGATCTGACGAACGGAACATATAAAATAACCGCTTTGGATAATGAAGAAAACATTTTCCAAGCGGTTAATATGGAGAATAAAGATGATTGTGTTACAATGTATGCGTATGAGGTTGTCTAGTTTTTAGTCTTGTATTTGCCCCTTGACTTCTTTGGACGTATAAGCCAGTTGTTTTTAAGAGCATCCAATGTTTCTTTCAAATAAACGGGTTTTGTCATTCCTTGTACTCTCACGGGAGATAATAACGGTTGTACGGGATGAAACTTAGTGCCTTTGTATGTAAGCCTTGCAAACTCGGTGTCACTCACATCAAGATACTTTATGGCATTTTCTCTATCAAAATAAGACGGTATGATAGTTGATCTGTTTATTGCGTCAGTAAGGAAGTTGAACTGTTCCGCATCAACATTCGAGTTTCCGCTTTTCAATGCTAGAGATATTCCGTCAAGTAAAGAGGCTAATATCGTGCTGTAATTCATTCCCATGTCCTACTCAATAGATGATATGTTTGCTGTTCCCGTAACACTTACCTTGCTTCCCGGTGTGACTGAAAAATATTCCACCGTTCCTGCCGGGAGAAGCATTCCTGTTGGTGATATTCTGCTTGATCTGCTTTTCGTTTCCTGTACCAATGAGATACGGCATCCTTCTGATGTAGCTACCCTTATCAAGTTTGACAATACTGTGTACTCCTTATCGGTAACATCTTCGGATGCTGATATTCTTGCAGCTACTATACCTTTTAACGCTTCATCTTTTGAAGCGTTTTTGGTGGAGAAATACCCACCTATCTGTTGTTTGTCATTGCTCTCCATATCCTTTTAAGTAAGATTGTTTAACACTTTCGGCAAACTCGTTCAGCTTTACATAATCTGCATCAAGTTTGTTTAAAAATGTCTTATTTTAATGCAAATATAGCAAAATTATTCGTATTACCCTAATAAAACTATCCGCATTTGGTTAGATTTTTATTATGCAAACTTAAACATAATTAATATATTTTGCAAGTTTTGGGAGGGGGATTTTTCACGAAGTGAAAAATTAGGCTTGGGTTATTGTACAACGAAAGCCGCCACCGAGGTTCGCGAGCGCATACGAAGGGGCAGAGTACGCATGACCAGACCGCAGAGAACAAAGGTCGTGGTGCGACAAACCACCAAAGAAAACACCACGCCTTCCAATCTTACCCGAACCTGCATTTCCCGTAAACAAGTTGTAATGACATTCCCCTGTGTGAAGATTGCTTCCCTTTACCTCTCCAATGAGCGAGTTCTCAAAGTTCTTCGTTATGTATCCTTCACCTCTAGCGTTATCCTTGAATCAGCAAACTTCCATGAATTGTCAGAAAACGGCATATACCCGTCTTTCTTTACAGACAGCGACATCGTGCTATTTACCATACCTCGTACTTTTACCGTACCGTCAGACAATGTTTTGTACTGTACACCTTCCACCGTGACCGTTGCGTCCTGTATGGGTGAGCCTGATACGTCCACCACCGTTATCGTTACGATAGCCTTCGGTATATAGTAGTCAATCAAATCCTGCTCGGTGAATCCGTCATTCTGTTTGGTGGGGACGGAATCGAAACCGAAGGAGTTGTAGAAAGCTGAACTAATCCATCCGCTATTATGGTCAGTATTGCTAAAGAATATAGGAGTTTTAGTTTTATCACCTGTCACATCATTGTTTACTATGGTGATTATTTGCTTTTTGTTTAACAAAGCGGAAACTATTGTAGATTCATTCAGTGTTCCATCAATATAGGTCTTGCCGTTTGAGTTCCTACTATTATAAGCAATACTACCTTTGTCATTGAATACGGCAAACAGCCAAGGTTCAGTAGTATTCAGTCTTTGGTCATAGATAAACTTTCCATCAACAAACGGATTAATAGTAGTAAACAACACCTTAACGCCATGTTGTAAGTTCTGTATTTGCCCATAATCATCTACCCCATCAGTTACTAGGGCGTTGGGATATCTAGGTATAAACTCTATTGTTACATCCATATCTCCTGCACTTCCTGTAACTCCTATGGCGTTATACAATGAAGTGTTTCCTTCGGGATAGGTTAATGTCACCTCATGTTCCCCGTTGTCAAAAGTATAAAATCCGCCATTTCTGTTTACCAAACTAACTTGTCTGCCATCAGAAAGACCTGTAACCTTAAACTTATGCGTTGGGTTAGAGTTTGCCGGAACTATGTTTACCATGTTATCCGTAGTGGATAGTTTTTTAGTAATATGAATAATTCTGTTATCCGTAACAGTAACATTTGCTCTATCGGATAGAATATTAGTGCTAGCAATATCATACCCTCCCACTCCGCTCATTGCAGCGAACAGGAAATTGTTAAGTTTCAGAGGCCTGTTGTTTCCGCTGTGGTCTTGCAGGTATGGATTGGCTTTTAGTATCTCGTTTGTGGGAACGGATTGTTTTGTAGGTATTTCTTCTACCACAATATTACAATCCACATCATTCACATTATCACCTGCCAAATAAAATTCGGGATAAGATGTGTTTGTTGTGCTACTGTTCCTGTATTCAGGTATGTCATATTCTCCATCAGACGTTATCTGAATATCATCATATCCAAACCTTCCTTTAATAGTGAAACCTGTTGGCAATCCTGTTACACGTATTTTATAAGATTCTACATATTGTAACGGTTTTACAATTATTTGCCAAAATGCAATATTATTGTTATTTGTAGGTGTATGGGTTATTATACACTTATTTATAGTCTTATCATAAGTTATCTTTCCTCCTAGGTTCACAAAAGGATTTGCATAAGTAATGCCGGGAACATAAACATCCACAGGCTTTGACATATCATACCAAAACACCATGTGTTCTTTCACCCATTCTTCTATCACCTTGTTTATATCGGTCTTTCCTGTACCTGCCGATTTTACAAGGCCAAGTCTGCCTATATTAAAAAGCCCTATCTTTCTCATATTTCTCCCATTTTAGCCCATTCCTCAGATAAAAGCAGCTTCTCAAACTCTCTTGTGCCCGTGTCGTATGTATCGTAAGGGAAAGGGCGTTCCGTTCCGTCCTCAGGTAACGTCATAGGCATCACTTCCATAACCTTATTGGTATGGATCATATAATACAGACCGTCTGTCGATTGTCTGAAAACGGACAGGTCATCTTCCGAAAACATAATCTCGGCATCTATTTTTGGTACTATGGAAAACTGCATATTATGAATTTTATCTATTATCGCAAAGATAATTAAAAAAAAGTTAAACGTATTGGTTGCATACGGTTTTATGTCGTATATTTGCTGAAAATTAAAAAAAAATATAGCGATGAATGTATTAAGCCTTTTCGATGGGATGTCGTGCGGACGGATAACACTTTCCGAACTTGGCATTCCTGTAGAAAAATACTATGCGTCCGAAGTGGACAAGTTTGCCATAAAGGCAACCATGCAGAACTTTCCTGACACCATACAGCTTGGTGATGTAAGAGAACTTGAAGTAAGCAGACTGGATAAGATAGACTTGATAATCGGAGGATCGCCATGTACGAACCTGTCTATGTCCGGCAAGAGAAAAGGGTTTTCAACGAAAGAAGGCATGGAGGTTTTAGACTTACAAACGTATCTTGAATTGAAGGAGAACGGTTTTGAATTTGAAGGGCAATCCTATCTGTTCTGGGAATACATGCGTATATACCACGAACTTATTGAACGTGGTGACAATCCCAAATTCTTCCTTGAAAATGTGGAAATGGGAAAGAAATGGGAATCTGTGTTCAATGAAATAATGGGGAGGAAAGGAATACATATCAACTCCGCACTTGTATCGGCACAAAACAGAAGGCGCATATACTGGACGGATATCCATGACGATATTCCACAGCCGGAAGATAGGGGTATATTGTTAAGGGACATTCTTGAAGAAGAGGTTGATGAAAAATATTTCTTGTCTGACAAGATGATTGAATGCTTGAAGGGCAGGGTAAAGACGGAAAATAATCTGATAATTGTTTCGGGGACGATACGTACATTTGGAGGAAAACATTTCCGTGAAATTAAATCAGGTAAATCATGTACACTACTGGCAAGGGCTAGAAATGATGGTGATTCACAACCATGCGTTCAAATTGGTGCAAAAATTAGACGACTTACCCCAACCGAATGCGCACGACTTCAAACCGTTCCCGAATGGTATATATGGGATGGAATATCCGACACACAGCGTTACAAGATGTTAGGTAACGGGTGGAATATAGAAACAATAAAACATATCTTTAAATATATTGAAAAATGAACGTATTGAGTTTATGTGACGGGATATCTTGCGGACGTATCGCACTGGAAAGAGCAGGCATAAAGGTAGACAAGTATTACGCAAGCGAAATAAACAAACCGTCTATCAAGGTTGCATTGGATAATTACCCCGATATAATTGAATTGGGGGATATTAAAAACTGGAACAAATGGGATATACAGTGGGAAGATATTGATTTACTAATTGGCGGAACACCATGCCAGGATTTTTCACAGTTAGGGAAAGAGAAACTGAACTTCGATGGCGAGCGTTCGGGATTGTTCTTTGAATACGTCAATATACTTAACCACATCAGACAGTTCAATCCTAATATAAAGTTTCTGCTTGAAAATGTGAAGATGAAATCCGATTGGGCTGATTTGATTTCGTCACATCTTGGAGTAGACTATGTGTATATCAACAGCTCCGATTTTTCCGCACAAATGAGAGCAAGATACTACTGGTGCAACTGGGAAATACCTGCATGGAAGGACAAGGGAATACTGTTCAAGGACATCATCACTGATGGATATGTTGAGAAGAAAAAGTCATGGTGTATGCTTGAATCATGGAACAGGTTTGCCAAGAACCCCGAATCACTGTTGAGAAGATATAAAAAATCACTTACACCGTTGATATTCAACTCACCTGACTGTAATTCCGAAAAAGGTTTCAGAACACCCAATATTACGGAAGCGGAAAGATTACAGACCGTACCCGAAGGATACACCAAGTCGGTACAGCCACATATAGGCATGGGGCTGTTAGGAAACGGATGGACAGTAGATGTTATTAGTCATATTTTTAAAGGAATAAAATGAACCCAATAGTTAGTCATATATTTGCATTTCTGTGCGGATGCTCGTTTGTCATACTTGGTGCTATTTATTTTGGAACGAAAGGAGATTGAACATGAAAGTAAAGAACGGAATAATAATAGACGGAATACTGCATGAATTGAAGGAAACGAAACATAAAGATTGTTCAAAATGTTCGCTACGTGATTTATGTCAAGATGAATTTGGAATCGCGTGTCTATGTTGGATTAATTTAGCTTCTGAATCAGAAGTGATAAATACGGAATTTAAATGTCGTGGAAAAGTAACAGACAATGTTTCGGTTGAAAAAGCAACAGAAGTTCTCTCTTCCGTATTAGATAATTGGGTGCATGGCGGTGATGCAGACTGTATCATTGCAGAGTTTGAGGAAAGACTAATAAAAACGAAGTAACCACTTCCCCCTTACCTTTTATCAGTAAGGGGAAGTGATATTGTTATAAACTAGGACCCATAGAAAGAAGCAATGTACTTCCCTTATATGCAGCACTGTTAAGGCTTACCAAATTGCCATTAATGCAATATTTTTTACTTCTATAACAATAAAGAAAAATTATAGAACAATAAGGAATATTTATAGAAAAATAAGGCCAAATTATTTACATTTTTATTTACAAATAAAATATGAATATATTGAAGTCGGAAAAACAAGTATAAAACAGATAGCTTTTATAGATTTCTACTGCCTGATGTATTTTTCCGGGGATTTTTGAGATTTTATTTGATTTTGTTTTACATTTCTACTTTTAGAATACTTCTGGTTAGCCCTTGTCAGATCCTTGATAATCGTTTCATCAAACACCTCTGAATATATCTCTGTTGTCTTGACCGATGTATGCCCCAAGAGTTTTTGGACGGTGGTTATCGGAACACCTTGATGTACCAACAGAGTAGCACAAGTGTGACGACTTGTATGGTAGGTGAACTTCTTGTTAATACGCGCCATCCTTCCCAATTTCTGCAACGTCCGATTGGTGTCCGAATTGCAACCTAATGCAGCCAGTTGTTCGATGCTGTCGTACTTCCGCATTATGCCCAGTGCCTTTCCGTTAAACAGCAGATATAGCGGAATATTGAGTTTTACGCCTGTTTTGATGCTATTCATAACTAGCCATTCCTTTCCATCAACTGTTACGAGATTTTTATAAGTCAATTGCTTGAAATCAGAGAATCTCAATCCGCAATAGCAGCAGAAGAGAAATGCGTCCAGTATGTGCCGGCTGTTGTTCTTCCTGTCCGGCAGTTCAAGATTCTCCAGCTTCTCCAAGTCTGCGGGCATCAAGAAGTTATGTTCCTTCTTCTCTTTCTTGATCTTGAACTTACGGAAAGGGTATGCCTCCTGTAATATATAACCTTCGTTTATTGCTTCGTTAACCAAGGTACGCAGTATTCTCATGTGTTTTCCTACCGTGTTTACCTTCAATCCTTTGTTGCGCAGAAATGCGTCAAACTCCTTTAGAAACGTATAGTTTATATCGGTAAACTCTATCACGTTCCGAAATTCCTTCAAAGTGGCTACCGTGCCCAGCATGTTATCCTTGGTTCCCGGTTTTCTATCAGAATTCTCTATCGTTTGTATTGCAAATTTTAAAAAAGACACAACTGGTTTAATTCCCTTTTTTACAGCCTCCTTTAACGTGGAAAGGTTTGATTCAAGCCCTCTTTTCCAATAGCTAAGTTCTATAGCCTGCAACTCCAGTATTTTCTCATATAGCATTGCGTTAAGCTCATTCGATTGCGGATGGTTGATTACTTGAGCACCATCCTTACTCCAACATTCCGGCTTTAGATAGACATTGGTTTTAAAGTATACCTTCCTCTGATTCAGATAGGCTTCTATTTGTACAAGGGCTGTCCCCTGTCGGTTTAACTTGTTTTGCCGGTTATAAACTAAACGATATCTGATCTTCTCTAACATACTCAACTTTTTGTTTTTAAAGTTAAAAAAATTCTTCTGCATTTACAAAATAAACCACAAAAATTGTTCTGGGAGAACTTTTGGGAAATCCGAAGGGAACAAAATCGTTTTCTTCATGGAGTGAATTTACGGATTTTGTAAATGAAATGCCTATAAAAACAATTCAACCTTTCGTTTCCAATTTCAATGCTTTTGCTGGAGAAGGATTCTACGGTAATGTCGTTCAAGGATTGGTTATAAAACAATTAGAAGATGCTGTTTTCATCTTCGGAATAGCAATAGACGGAACATTAATATTTAGAAAAAGGAATTATCCAGACGTTTCAACTTGGGAAGATCCTAAGATAATAATTCACAGTAATAATTGACATAAAATTTACTTCGTAACCGACCTGAGAGAACTGATAGGGATAAATAAGATTATCAATGGTTTTACTAGTGAATCATTTTCGTTACATAAAGGTGAATCAAAAAGAATAAAAGCAAATGGCATATTGGTGATATGTAGTCAATATTATAATTTATATCCATCAATAGCTGTAATATCTCCAGCAACTAAAAATATAGAATATATTGGAGGGTATAAAGAATATGTTGATGGAACATTATTTACTTTCACTTTTGAAAATGACTATACTACTATTATGACTTCCAAAATTGAAGGAGTTGAAGGAAGCAGGGTTCCTTTTTTAATTGCTTATCAAAATTTATTGCCTTAAGAAGATTAGCAAAATCCTTCTGGGAGAACTGATAGGAGTTGTAAGTGAATCGAAGAATGGATTAATGTCCTCTAATGGCTTCATTAGTCGAACAGGAATTATAATTCCTGTCGGTGGAACAATATTAAATGCAATGACTAATGACATGAAGGATGGTATATATCAAGTTACAGGCATATCAGCTTCAGACCCAATGAAAGATTGGGGTGTATTATTTATTACAGGTGCTAAATTTGCCATTTTTAAACCTCTTAATGTTAAGGACTATGTTATAACAATAACAAGAACAACCACCACTTCAAATTGGGATACTCCTTATAAATTTATTGGGAATTTATAAATAATTTTACTTGTAGATTCGACCTGGGAGAACTGATTGGTACAGCTACGGGCAATAAAAGCGGATTAATGTCGGTCGAAGATAAAAAAAGACTGGGAAGACGTTTTTTTAAAGGATACACAAAATTAGTTGAAAGTAAATATTGGTACAATCATTATGTCGCATTGATATTTGGCGCTTCTCCTGCATCCAATCTTGGATCATTAATAGCTATAGACTGGAAAGGAAATGAACTAATATCTGTTACTAGATTTTTTGGCAACAACGACAATATTAAATTGTATCTTGGCAGTAATCCAGAAACAAATATGTATGAGTTATGGTTAGGCTTGATAGGTCTAGACGGAGATGGATCAGAATTTATTATTCAATCAAGAGAATCGATAGATCTAGATAGTAAAACAGTTGAAACACTTCCGTCTTATTTGAAAGTAATCTCTATATCTTGACAAAAAAATAACGATTTTTCAGAGCTGGGAGAACTGCTACAAAATGCATACGATAGTTATTCTTTAAAAGAAAGTATTGAAACAGAAATAGGTGTTGGGTTAGGAGTTTACTACATAACCCAACCTAATCTTGCATCTCTGTCATGCATTGTTATTATTAATTACGATAATTACCAAGTTTTAGGGATGAAAGGCAATCTTAGTTTTTCAGTTTCACTATTAAAATTAACTGTAGTGTCAAAGGTTGGTGACATTGATATAAACGTAAGAAAAATATTAAAACAGTAATGGCATATTTTACGATCTGGGAGAACTGATAGGGATTGCTACGAAAGAAAATAAAGGCTTGAGCGATAGTGTTCAAGCCTTAAATTCTACGATTTATAATATTTCTACCGGAAATAAGGAAACTGCTTTGTTTAAAGTTTGTGATTATGGCAGTAATATTAATCATATATTACATATATATAGCTCACCTAATGGCACATTGGATAGTTGCAACTATATTCGTGTGATCTTATCAGACAAATATATATTCGTAAATAAATTATTTGAAAAAGGATATAATAGTATCAGACTTTTTAAAGATAGAAAATCTTTTTATGTTTACGTTTATAGCAGTGTATGGACAAGAACCAAGATTGAGGTTTTTTCAGAGAACCCTGATCTCTTCTATTTCACAAACGTGACGGATGAAATCAGTATATCAGATTTGGAAGAAATCTCTAAATCTTGAAAAATATAGCGGTTTATTCAGATATTTATTACCTTTGCACCGCATATGGCGTTGTGCATATCAGGATCGGGTGGCACCGGCTTGTACCGGACCACCCGTTTTTTAATCCTATGTCAACGAAAAAGTTTGCCATTTACCCCAACTACCGACCCAATATAGCCTGATCTTAATCAATTGCCCCGAATAGGTTGCTTGAAACCCTATTTTTTGAACATCATTTGTCCCTATAAATATAACAGCATTTTGCCCATCACCACTTTCGAATGGAGAATTAGATGTTGATTTAGTTGTTTTCCGAATCCCATTCCATGTAAATGTATTGTAATCTTCAATGGGATTAACATCTCTATCGAAGAACTGTTCCATAGGCATTAGTCCATCTTTCTTGGCTGTAGCAACACCAATCAGTTCTCCCAGGAGCATTTTTGTAGTTTATGATGTCACAATTTTTTTCCATCCTGTATCAGCCCCATCTCTTAGACACCTAACATAAAATCCATTCATAAACCATCCCTGAAGATACATTGTTCCACCAAATTTGAATTTTAAAACAGCTCCGCTTTTACTTGGAAAATCCGAACTGTCTACAACATTTAGATACGAAAAGCCAATAGGTAATTTGGCTAAAGACATACTTGTTCCTTCATTATAACCGTTCATTCGAGTAATACTCTGGCTATAATATGCGCTCATTAAGCCGTTATTATTTTCTGACGCAATCGGCAGAAGTCCTCCCAGCTCTCGTTTCGAATAGATTTTATGTCAATATATAGATACCCAATCATACCATGCTCCAGTGTCTCTACCTGTCCTAAAATATGCATTTCCGTATAAGCCATTACCTAATAACTGTATTCTTTGTCCTGCTGAGAATACTATTAAGATTCCGTATTGAATACCTTTCCCATTTAGTACCCCTGTTGTAGGGGCATTAATTTCATAGATTCCTGATGTTAATACATTATTTAAGTCATCTGTTCCTGTTAATCTCCCTTTATTCATGAACGGGAACAGCTTCAAACTATTCATCAGTTCTCTCAGAAGTGTTGCTAAGTTGCTTTTATCTATTTGAACAATTTCACCATTTGATCTCTTTCCGAAAATAGTTACGATGTCACTTACCACCGGAACTTCATTTAATTTTTTGTCTGCCATAATCGTATTTTTTTTAATTATTTATTACTACTTGAACATATCCGCCCGAAACAATATTTTCCAAATCGAATGCCATACCTATTCCGCTGTCACGGATACAGAGATAAAGAACTTCCTTATCAGTGTAATATTTGCCTTCTTCCAGCACCATGTTATGTACCCAAGGTATAGGATCATCCAGTGTGCCGGAGTGCTCTATCTGCACAACCTTGTACAAGGATTCCGTACCCGTTCCCGGCTTCCAGCCCTCCTGCGGTGTATGTTTCTGTATAACCTCATAGAGTGTACCATCGTAACGGAACCGGAACGACACATCAACCTCTGTACCTATCAGATCCTCCCATGCGGGGAAGTACTCTTTCTTCGCCAATGCTTCCTCTACAGTAAGTCCGGCATTGTTGATGTTTGCCGCAATATCATTGAGCAGCGTATTCACACGGCCAAGTGCTTCAACGTCTATAGCCGCCACATCAATAAATGATGCTTCGGCAATCATCTGATCCTTCTGTTTCGATGTGATCTCTTTCCACACAGCCACATCCTCAGGGCTGTTTATTACTACCTGATTTTCAAATCTTCGTTCCGACAGAGGCATATCCTCGGCCTGTGTCAGATAACAATCATAACCTGCTTGTAATATCATCCTTGTTCCTCCTTTTCTTTTGTGTCCAAATAATCGTTTATGGAATCCGCATAAACTCCCGAAAACAACGGTGTACAATCACGTATAATTCGTATTTCCCGTTCATCGTAATCTACTTCTCCCTTGCCAGAGTAAATCTTATGAGCCAAAGAACTGGCGGCTATGCCTGGAACATTTGTGTATATGGCGTTAGCCAATGACTCCGCAATATCCATCTCAACCCTGATATCCTTCTTTATCCCTGTGTAACAAGGAAATTTTGTAAAATCTATTTTCATAATTTATATTTAAGTATTAATATACGATCTTACACTAAATAAATTTTGATAACTTTTAGTTATAAAAGTTATCAAAATTATTTTGGTGCTAAGGTAAGAATAAAATGCCTAAATTTATATATATTATGAGTTATTTTTTTTGTGAATTAAGCATTAAGATAAAAGTTCCTCTTAATGCTGTTGGTGTCATCATTAGAAGTGATGGCACTCAAATTTAAATGAATTGATTTTATCTGTGGTGTCCGATTGTATATCAGTGCCATATTTAAATTATCCGCAATAAAACATAACCCAATAATTACCCATACACTTAATGAATCCGGATGCAAAATCCAAATCAATATAAGACACCTCCCGTCCTCCGGGGGCAGGCAGGATGCGCCCGCCTGTCAGTCTTACCCCGCCGCTCATACGTTTGAAGTATATAGTATGTCCCGGAACATCCGGAGGAAGTGTCACTTCTATATTGTCTCTATTAATAAACATCACATTATCATCGTTGTTATTCAGGGGAGTGCTGACGGATATGTTCCTCCAGTTGCCAACTATGCCACGAAGAGAAACATAGCTGTCATTGTTCGGATGAAGGAAAATGTTACCTCCCTCCACGAATAGAGGAATGCTTAGAGTCTTGATGTGCATCCCGATCATGACATTTGGACTCTGTATGTCAATTCCAGCATCATACTTAATCCCTTCAATGGTGACAAACTGCGTGTTTCCCCCGATTCTTACGTTTGCAAATGTCCTTTCGTTATAAAACTCAATTTGTCCGGCAGACAGATTGAAACCGACGTATTTATTTGTTTCATTTTCATAAAGGATCTTTGAGGACAACATCCCCGAAGCGATGGAGAACGGACCGATTACGCCACCTGTGGCGGTTATTGTCCCCGTGATATTCGCCTTCGTTGCAACAAGATTGCCATTCTGATCTACACGGAATGGAGCATTTCCTGGAACATTACCTCCAGCCCATATCCTTACAGGTGTTGTACCAGCTTCCTTGCTACTTCCTCCTGTAAGGCCGGCTACAACATTATTATTTGAATCCTTTATTATCAATTCGTTGCCTTGGACAAAATCAATACTTGCATTTTTTGCAATAATAAGACTTGTGAAAATAGGTGCCATTTCATTCACTGCCGTCCAATATGTAGTATTACCTGGGCCATTCGATGATGAAGATGTGTGCGTTGACTTACACATATACATATCCCATCCGTATAACGAACTTGGACTTGTGTTCTTCTTGGCTACTATATCAATATATCGCGTTCCGCTTGTAAGGGATTCGTCATTTCTATACGTCACCCCAGTTTTCCATTCTGAACTCCGTATGATACATCCCTGTATTCCTTGTACGCCCTGATCTCCCTTATCTCCTTTGTCACCTTTCTCACCATCATCACCCTTGTCGCCTTTTGCTCCGGTATCGCCCTTTTCGGCCCATACATCATATTCGGCCGTGTTCTGCTCACCCGTCATCACATATCCGCCATCATTGAAAGTAAACCGATTGCCGGCATTGTCTGTCCAGCACCATAAGGGAGGATTCGTGGTGGATGCCTTGGCTACATAAGAGCCGCCACCCATCGAAACGACACCCATCTTGGGAACAACCATACCAGTCCTAAACTGCCCCATCTGGGTGTAACCGTCACCCTTGTCACCTTTGATTTTTATCGGTGTACCCCATGCTCCGTCAGATGCGGACGCAGCAACCTTCTGTGACATCCATATGGCGGTACTTGTCGCATTTGTATGCCATCCTCCAGTAGTACCGTTCCCGGTAGGTACAGAAGGTTGGGAAGTGCTGTCATTATAAGTTATAAACACGCTCAATCCGTCAGAACCTGCTGCACCATCAGCACCGTCCGATCCGTCCACAACCATCAATGCCCATGCTGTTCCGTTCCATATATATACACGACCATTATTGGTATCCCGGTATGCCCAGTTGGTCTGAGGATTGGAAGGAGGTGTTTGGAGATCTCCTTTCCATACAATACTCAATCCGTCTTTCCCGTTCTTCCCATCAATTCCGTCAATAGTCATCTGATACCACTGTCCATCCTGATATACATATGATTTCTTATCAGTGGTATTCTTGTATGCCCACCCGTTCTGAGGATTGGAAGGAGCGGAGGAAAAATCACCTTTCCAAATGATGCTCGTTCCGGCTACGCCCTCAGCACCGTCAGCACCATCAAATCCGTACTTCGCCCAAAGGGCAGGAGCACTGAATTTACTCCATATACCGTTTTTCTTCTCCCTCTCACTGATCCACTCATAAGGCAGAGAGCTGGAAACACCTATAGGATCATCATGCCAGCCGGAAGGCACATAATCGTCCGTCTGTGACGTGGAAGGAGTGGCAGGTTTACTCTCTGTTGTAGTATGGATGAATACCCTCTCATAACTGGTACCATCGCTTCCGTCCTTTCCGCTTTGAACCAAAAGTTCATATTCATCGGTATTTATCTCACCAGTAAGACAGTATCCGCCATCATTGAAAGTAAACCGATTGCCGGCATTGTCTGTCCAGCACCATAAGGGAGGATTGGTAGTGGATACTTTAGAAAGAAACGAACTTCCTCCCATTGTAACGATACTCATTTTGGGAACAACCAAGCCGGAATACCACGGACCGCTATTGGTCACGCTCACACCGTCCTTTCCTGGTGCCCCCGGTGCTCCCGTATCACCTTTAGAAGCAATCTCCAGCCAATCGCCGTTAGATCCCGGTGCAGCAGACGAACCATCCTCATTGATACACGCCCACATGCTTCCGTTATAAGACAAGCTATCGTAGTAATCGTAATGTACGCCAGGTATATAGCCTTCCTCACGGAAATTCAAAGTCTGTACAGGTGTTCCGTCTGGCTTTATCTGCTTGATAATACCTGTCATATATATATTATTCAGATACATGGAGTAACCATCCATGTTCAACCCGAATATATTCAGATTGGAAAGGTCGCCATATTGTAGGGCGACATTGGCGGCGGAGATCTCCCATGTATTCTGCTTCCACAACATACGGGTGTAAGTCCTTGTTTCATAGACTGAGGTCTGGCGCTCCGTATTAGTGAAGCTGCCGTATGCCACGAAAGTCATCATCTCAAAAGGGTCGAAAGAAGAAGGCCACGATGAAGATGTAGGACGCAACTGGTACTTAAATGTTTCGTTTCTTTCACCTGTAACTTCTGTAATCGTGAAATAGACCGTACAGAATCCGGCAAAACGCCTGTTGCCCTTTCCATCGTCATAATCCTCCGTAGCATTCCCGGTGATATTATGATAGATACCCATACAAATATCACCTACTGCGACAGCACCAATCTCACCATCTTCCAGCTTAAGCGTACATGTTTTGGTTCCTGTATCTACTGTTTCTATAATACCGGCTCCGGGCGCACGCCACTTGTCTCCCAGCGTGACCATCACACGATTGTATCTTAATTCGGGAACTTCAAGAAACCGGCGGATAAACATGCTCTCAAACTCTCCATGTCCTGTATCGAATATCTTGGCTCCGAATCCGGTTAAGCCGCTTGCAAAACCATTCTTCCCGAAAACAGCACCGGCAAACATGCTGAGAAGGAACTTAGTGGAATCCGCCACGTCCTTCCGCAAGAATATCTCTTTCATCTTCTCCACACTGTTCTCTATCTCAACCATTACACGTAATGCGCTCATCACGTCTTCATCGGTGTAGGTAACATCCCTGTCACCCTGCTTCACAATGCGGTTTATCAGATTTCCGGATATCTTAAGACCTTTAAGAAAATTGATTATACCTTCCGCTTCATCGTCATTCAGTGCTGACAAAAACCAATTAAGCACAGGGGTATCATCGTCTAGTGTGTATGCGGATTTAGCATGATCGGCATTGGTTATATTGCTACTTCCACCGCCGCTTCCCGTTCCGCTTCCCGTACCACTTCCACCTAATGTTACATTTGTCGTATTCTGTGTTGAAGCGGTCTGATTCTCCTGTGCCAGCCGTTCATAGAAAGACAGTATCTTTCTTCTTGCAATGGTGCATGAATATGACGGAAACATATTCTCCTTGGAATATTTAATCTCCAAAGACTGTATCTGTAACTGCATATCCACTATCTGACCGTTATCAGAGAAATCGAACACGCCTATTCCATCATCCCTTACCTTTAGCATATTTCCTTCTATGAAGTCAATGAAAAGGTTAGGATGCTCTGCGACAAATCCGCTAGATATGTCAAGTGAAACGGTTCGGTTCTCATGGTCATATCTTGACAGGTAGTCAAGAGCCGCCTTTTCAAGCGTGTTCTCAGCCATTGTTACATAAGATTCGGGCATGACAATATTCAGAATGACAAACTCCGTTCCTGCTGTAATTGAAGGAGATTTACCATCCGTATAAAGCGGAAGTTTGGCATTGTCGCTATCCGTTCTGTAGCATGATATTTTATATCGTGCCCCCTTATTAAACATGGCAACATCCTCTTCCGTTTCCCCCGTATCACCGTTCACCTCACCGTAAAGAGGAATAATACCGTTTTTGTTTATCTTAAATTCCGTGCCTGTATAAGTTCCTGTACGCATACTGAACACCGCATCCGTCACAGAAGCGTATTTGTAATAGAACCTGTCCTGTGAACCGTCCTGATTACCGAAATGTATGTTGCAGGTCATTTCCTCACTAAAGCCTATCTTACAGCTTCCGGCAGGAACATCTGAATCAAACGTGAACTCAACACGTATGGTGACTGTCGTATTCTGACCTTTTTCTATATATCCTACAAGAGAGGTCTTGTCGTAAGGTATTTCAAGCATACCAGTAGCACCTTCCTCTCCGATAACAACCTCTTTCAAAGGAGAAGCCTGACCCAATACACGGTTTAAAACCATACGTAGGTTAATCTTAACCTTTTTCCCTAAAGCATCACTTCCTATAGGTAATATGCTGAAAAGCATCTTTCCTGAGAATGATGCAGTAACCTTTACAGGCTGGTCATAATATGCCCTTGTACCATATATATCAAATCTCTCAAAATCCCTGTACTTGTCAAACATAGCATGGGGTTTGTACTGGGGCTGCACATTGTCGTTTATCTTGTCGGATGAATCACCGTCCTCATATACCTTGTACCCTAGGTTGAATCCTGGAGAGGTCATATAAATGAAGAAACTGTCACTATCATCACTCTTTATAGGAGTAGACCCGATGATTTTATCTATTCGTGTTGCTGCGCTAGCACCCTCACCTGCCACCTTTCCCGATTGAGGGTCTGGTTCTCCATCCGCCTTGTATGTATCCCATTCTGGAAGTCCTGACGGGTACAGATCGCCAAGTTTTTTCCCTCTGATGGAAGGATATATCCCACTGAACGTGTTTGATATGGTTTTCCCTCTTACACCATAGTTCTTCAATCCGTATTCGCTGTCAATATAATATCTTATATTCCCGTCAGAATCATTCGGAAGAAGGATGTACGGGCAATAGCGTGATTCATCGGCAGGCTTAGCGTCCTTCTTGTATTCGGGCGGAACGTTCCTGCTTCCGCCTTGTGGTATGATTCGGGTTATGACAGGTGTGCTTGTATCTACGGAAGAGGAAACTTTTACAGCACCCCCACCGTCACCCTGCTTGAATGTCCAGTTTACGGACGGTCTTGTCTTGTCCGTAATGGTTATTATTCCACCGTTTGCTGTGGTTGAGAAGTAATAATTGAGATAAAACTTGTCATAGAAGTTCTTCAATGCTTCAAACAGGTTGGTCCCATCGGTTATATCAATCATATCCTCCGTCAGTTCGCCTTCCGCATCTACGTTGAGCGTCCATGTGCCAATGCCTGTATATCCTGCACCCAATGACGCATTGTAAGATTCTATATTTGCTTCTATACGTGCGGCAAGCTGTTTTGCATCACCCCAGAACTGGAACAGACCGCCATGAGTGTATCTTATCTTATTTATTTCCCCACCTGTTCCGCTTACTATGTCAAGAAATGCCACATTCTGCAAAAGCACCTCCTTACCGTAAAACAGAAGGGAGTATTTGTATTTTCCTGCTTCGTTAAGATTATCTCCCGATGGGGCTTGGTACAGGATGAATGTATTACCGTTATATACGACTGTATCGTATTCCGATTCACTCTTTGAGTTGTATGCCTTGAACTCTATCGGAACAACGGAAACGACTTCACAAGTCAATTTTCTCACTTCCTGCAAAGACGGGCTGTATGAAAAATCAGCACTCTCCGCAATAACCCTATTTCCTCTTTTAATCTGTAAAATCATTGGTCTTTAAAGCGTTGGTTGGTCAATACTGAAATTTAACGAAAATGTATAGGCGGACACAAGTCGGTCCGGGTTCTGCAAGTCCTGAACGTCCTGATAACTCATCTTTGCGCCTGTTTCAAAACCCGTGCATCTTATCACCTGCTTTGCCGATTCTCCCCATACATCATTCCATATAGAGAAAGAGGATGAACCGTATGGCGTACCGGGAGTGGCAGGTATCACATTGGTTATATATGAATAGAACGAACGGATATTCGTCTTTACCGTTTCCACATCTCCCAAAGCGGCAAATGTTATGCTTCCTTCCGTTGGCTGGTAAACAGGCGTGACAGGTTCGTACACCTTCTGACCGTTCTTGTCATACCATTTTTCGGCATAGGCTTCCTTTCTTGTCGGCAAATCCCATAATCCCTTGCTTTCAAGTATATACAGCCTGTATGTGGCATACAAATCCTTTGCCGTATCGCTTCCTTTCTTTATAAAATATTTAGATATAGCCATTCGTGTACATATTTAATTAGTGCAAAAATAATAAAAATAGTCTTAGAAAACATCTAGTTTTAAAAAATAATTTTCTATATTTGCATCACAATCGGTGCTTTGGATGAGTGGTTTAGTCAACGGTCTGCAAAACCGACCACAGCGGTTCGATTCCGCTAAGCACCTCAAGTGATTGGATTTTTTTGTTCGTAATCAATCTCAAACGCCCTGCCAACTGTGAAGCTAGCAGGGCGTTTATATTATCAGTCAATTATAACTTTTATCGCATTTCCGCCTGACCTTGGGGCAATGGAAACGACACTTAGGAGTGCTGTCTTTATCGCCATAGTTGCGGCAAGCTGCTGGGTGAGAACCTCCAACTGTGACTGCTGTATGGCTGTCATGTTCGTTCCTCCCGTTCCTGCCGAACCACCGTTTAACGATACCAACTGACGGAGAAGATCGCTTTGTACAACCATTTCGTATCTCATTCCGTTAAGATAACCCAATGCCTGGTTGAACGTATTCTCGTCAACTCCTGCAATGGCATTGGACAGACCTTCCGCATTCTCTTCCGTTTCGGTAAGCATTCCGCCAAGGGCGTTGTTTATCTCATTGACTACACCCCCGGCTTCCGCAAAGGCTGATTCCAATGAGCCCATTACATTTCCTAGTATTATAAGTTCATCCTTGTCTATCTTGTTATCCGCAAACATACCACCTTTACCGTCCGCTCCAAATAATGTAGTCTGTACCTGTTGCATTGCCTTTTCTATGTACTGCTGCTGAACCCAGCTTTTAACAACATCTCTCATAACGTCCGCTACGGTATCCTTGTATGCCTTGGCTGCGTCCTCTCCTTTCAGCCATGCTTCGACAAGAGCGTCACCTATCTGGCTAGCCCAATCTTTCAAGTTAATGCTGTACAATTCACTTGCAAGCGTTTCCGTATAATATCTTATCTCATACTCCAATTCTTTTATTGTCTGTTTGTAATCTTCTACTTTTTCTCTATCTGACTTTTTCTTATCTTCTTCGGCTGCTAGAATATCCTTTTGAATTTGCAACTGTTCTTTCAGATTTGATACCTGTTGGGATGTAACCTCATCAAGTTTTGCCGGGTCCATAATGTGCTCAAATTCCTTTTCAAGCATATTATAGATATTGGTCAGTTTCTTTGATTCAAATTCAAGATTCTCTATATGTTTTTGAAGCCTTTTGTCATGCTGTCTGTTAAACGTAGCGATAACATCAAGCGGCATGGATATAGCCGAGCCTATCGCACCTGCGAAATCACCGCTTTTGAATGAATCCCATGATTTCTTCACGCCTTCATTTATAACGCCCATAGCTTCCGAGAACTGGTTCATCTCACGCATGAAACCGCTGTCAGTATCCTTACCCATAGAATCCATAAGGTTGGACACGGATGCGATTATCTGCTGCATGGCTTTTATGGCATTGTATATGTTGGTTATGATAAAGTCAATAAGATTCACCGTCTGCAAAGCGTTCTGTGCCGCAGCCATCATTCCTTTACCAGTCTTGACAGCTTCCTGTCCGCTCTTGTATCTTGATTCGGCTTCCGACTTGGCACTCAAAGCGGCATTGGCAGCTTCTTCATCACCGTTCTTCATTGCATCCTCGTATGCCTTGGAAGCATTTTCTATGTCAGCCATAGCCTGTTGCATATCATTCATGCCTGCCATCATCTTTGACTTTCCTGCATCATAACGCTTGTTGTACAGACCGTCAAGACCTTCCTTCATGTATGTCTGAAAGTCAGACTGGTTATTCTTCATCATCTTCTCTATCTGCTTGTCCACGCGTTCAAGTTCTTTCATGTATTCCTTTGCGCTGATAGCACCAGATCTAAATGCACTGTTGAGCATTTCCCTTACCTTGTCAGCTACGGTATTTGCAGCTTCCATAGACATCGCTTCAACAGCACCGAAGAAGTTCTGATAGTCTGTGGTCAGCTTGAACAAGTCCATCTCTTCGCTTTTCTGCAAGGCGGAAGATAATGAAGTGTTGCCCATACCCTTTGCCGTTTCAATTCTTTTTCGGTAATTCTCCCTGATAATATCAACCTGTGTATAGTAGTCACCATATTTTTCAAGGTCATTCGCATACTGCTTTGCCATCTCACCGAAATAGCCTTTCCATGCGTCAATCATTCCTTGTATAACCTCTTTCTGATCTTCTCCGATATTCTTATTCCCCTTAATGGCTTCCTGTATCTGATTGATATACTGGTTCATTGAGGTGAATGAAGATGTGTCGGGCACGACAGAAACACCAAGGTCAAGATTCATTCCTGCCAATGCGGATTGCAGATTGTTGTATATCCCTGCCGCAAAACTTTCAGCCATAGTAGATGTATCACCACTGAACTGAACGGCAAGGTCTAAGGCAAGTTCGGAATCACCCGTTATTCCAAGTATGTCACTGTAAAAGTCATACTTGTTCCTGTATCTGTCAAACTCATCCGTAATTCTTTTCATCACCTTCTTGGCTGCTTCAACATAAATTTCAGAGGACAATTCGGCAGCTTTCCTTGCGTTCTTGACCGCATCCTGTGGGACACGTGTTTCCAATTCCTTTGCAGCCTTGTTGTAATTGTCAACAATAGCCTGTTTGTCATATACAATATCCACGCCAAGTTTTAACGCCTGTGAACCGTATATGGCTTCAATCTGCTTTTTGGCTTCTTCCTTACCTATGTTAATGCTCAAATCCTTGAACTTGGAATAGGCGGATTCAAGCAATGACAACCTGTTTTTCCAAAGGTCAGCAAGAGGATCTCTTTTTTGTCCTTTCTTCTTCTGCTTTTCCAGTTCAAGGTTGAATTGTTTTGCTGTTCCCGTAGCTTTTGACATCGCTTCGTTGGCAGCGTTAAACTCGCTTATTATTTGCCTTAATGTTTCAAGTTCTTCGGGATTTACCAATCCTGTCATTTGGTATTTATCACCTACTTTTTTCAGCTTTCCCTCTTTGGTAAATTTATCAATAGTTCTCTGATAGTTTTCTATCGTACTTTTTGAATCCTTATATTCCTTTTTTACGGCATTAAAGAAATCTTCTACAGTCTTTATATCTGACGTTTTGATTGTTATAGTCCACGCTTTTCCTGTAATCTCGTCAAGAGATTTCTTCCATCCTGTCAATCCTGCTTGGGCTTCCCTATCATCAAGTTCAAATTGAATACGCCATCTTTCTTTTGCCAGTTCGTTTAATTTCTTTCTAGCATTTTCCCCTAATTCATTAGCTACTGCAAATTCATCAAGATGTATCTTTAATTGTTTCTGTTGCTCATCAGTAAGGTTTTTTACATCTATATTGCCAAATACATCTTTAAGTTTCTTCTCAGTATATTTTGCAAATAGATTAAAGGATGATTCAAGTTCTTTTACTTCATTCGTGATGCCCATCCTCAATTTCTCATACTCCTTCAACAATTCTTCACTGTCAAAATGGGCTTTGTTCTTGAATATTTCAAATGTTCGTGCATCTCCTGACGTTTCAGCTAAAGAACGTATCTTCTCTACAATAGTAGCTGCCGAAGCCCCTTTGTTTATCAGTTCGGTAAGTTCGTTTCTCCATTCCTTAGTACCCTTACCCATGTTTATAATTTCCTTGGATGCCTGTACTATCTGACCACGAAACTCTTCTATATCCTTACTTGCCGAAGTGAGTTTTACAGACGATTCCTCGTAATCTTTAAGCATATCAGAGAATGAATCTCCAAATACACCCGTAGATGTTGCCTTATCCGCCTTGAACATTATATCCGCATTTTCGGCAGCGCGCTTATAAACCTGCTCTAGTTCCGATGCTGACTTTTGCAGATATTCAACACGTGATTTCTGATCATCTATCTTCTTGCTGTTTTGTACTATATATTGTCCTATATTGCCATATTTAGACAATACTCCAGTAAGTGTTTCCTCATACGACTGCAACTGTTTCGTGTCAAGCTGTTCAAGGTTTTCCGGGGTGAGTTTGTCGAAGTTTATCTTGTCAAGGTCTTTTTGCAAGTCACTGTATGATTCGCGGAAAGACTTTGCACTGTCCTTTATCTTCTGATTGAACTCTTCCGAACGTGCAGACATCACATGAAACGCTTCCGCCACAAGTCCTGCAACGGTAAGTATCGTCATGAGCGGATTAGCCTTTATCGTAAGCCACAATGTTTTCAATGAATTTGTCAAACCGAATGTTGCCAGTTTGAATCTGTTCATCAACATTGTCGTTTTTGTCATAGACAACATTCTTGCAGCTTCCGCACCTGTTAGTTTAAGTTCTGTTACAAGAAGATGCCGTTCAGCCTGTGTCAGCATATTCGTGGCAAGAATACGTTTTGCCATCTCTGCCGACATCTTTCCCGAATTAACGGCAGCAGCTATCTCTACGGCAGACAGTTTTGATGCTGTCGCTATCTTCCACCTCTCGGCAGTAGTGAGCGTTCTGTACATCGCAGCCTGTTTAAGCAACTGGGCTTCCCGTAATTTTTCAGCCTTAATTGCATTAGTTGTTGCAACAACTTCTTTACCGAGCATAGCCGTTCTAGCTAGCTGTAATCCTTTCAACGCGGCATATCCTACAGCAACGCCCTCTATTGCTTTAGAGAAGTATCTCCAGTTGTTCATTGCATCGGTTATGCTTCCAACGATACCTTTCAGAACGGAATCATTCGCCTCGCCTATGTCATTCATCATAATCTTGTATGAATCGGCAAGGTTACTTACCATACCTTTCAAAGATGCGGCTTGTATTTCCTGCATTTTGTAGAACATACCACCATCTTCCGTCATTGTGGTAAACATCTCCCGAATATACTCGAAAGGAATCTGACGTGTTGATATGGCATTGAACACATCATCAGTAGTTTGGGCTACACCTCTTACTTCTTCCAGTTTCTTTCTCAATGCGTCCAATGCAGGAATACCGGCTTCTGTCAATTGACGTAATTCCTGCCCTCTCAATACACCTGCGCTTCTTATCTGACCATAGGCAAGAATGATACGTCCCATATCAACGCCAAGACCTGCGGAAACGTCCGCAAGACTTTTCATTGTACCGTACAATTCGTTGACAGGTATCTGGAATGCGGCAAGCTGTTTGGTATATCCAACCAAATCACTGAACTGAAAAGGAGATATTACAGCAAGACCCTTAATCTGACTGAATATCTGGTCTGCCCGTCTTGCATCCTGTATAATGGCACGTAAAGATACCTGTTGTAACTCGAACTCTCCACGAATGGCAACAAGTTCCTGAAACATATCTCTGAAAAAGTAGAATCCTGCATAAGTCTTTATCGTATTGACAAACTCACGCATCATTCTGCTCTGCTTTGTCAGTTCCTCGGAAAACTCTTTTGAACTTGCAGTATTTTTCTGATTGGTCTGCTGCATCTTTGTTCCATAGGATGTGGCTTCGTTTACAAACTTGTTATGCTCCTGTATCTTCCTGTTTAGAAGAGTAAGGGTACGGTTATAGTTTGCATCAGTCGTATTAAGTGCATTACGCCTGTTCGTCAATTCAGAAATAAGATTGTTAGCCTGATTGATAGATGTAGGATTGATATTAAGCAATTCATTCGTTGATGTTTTTCTTAAAGATGATTGCAACTTCTCCAATCTGCCTTGCAATTTCTGAATAAGAGCGTCAGCCTTTGTTATCTGATTGCTGTTCAAAGGAATATCAACCTTAAATTTATTCAATAATTCAAGTCTTTTTTGTATGGCAGCAATTTTCTTGTTCAAGTCCTCAGCACTTCCCTCAGGCATACCAAGGGCAAGTCCAGACTGACCAGAAAGGTATTGTAGATACTTCTGATTGGTCTGCTGCATCTTTTTATTCGCCTGTTCCTGCTTTGATGCTTGTCTATCCATCTCCTTTGTCCGTGCAATCTCCATCTCGTATTGCTGGCGTAGAAGATTAAGTTCTCTCTCATCGGAAATGGACAATTTGGGCGCACTGTTAGCAGTAAGGGAATATGCCGTTTTCAATCTGTTCAATTCAGCCACAAGATCATCTATCGCTTTCTTTTGACTTTCAAGATTGGCTTTTCTTGTAGCCATCCCCTTATCTCCGCCTGCATTGCCTAGGTTACGGTAAGTCTTTTCCAGTTTGTCATACTCTCTTGTCGCTTCGACAATCTTATTTGACAACTCTTCCATCTGAACAAGTATATCCATTTTCTTGTTCGACTTCCCTTTTCCTACCTTGGACGCGTTTTCATTCGCTTTGTTTATCTTATCTACAACTTCGCTAAGTTCGTCATTCATTTTGCCTATATCGGTCAACATAGGCTTGAAGGACATCTCCTGGTTAAAAGTGTCCTGCAACTTCTTCTGTATATCCTTTATCTGTTTGTCAAGACTAGAATCATCTAGCCCAATCTTAAACTTTAATGCTCCTAAATCAACATCAGCCATAGTTATTGTTTTTTAATTATTGCAAAAATAGCAAAAATAAGCACAAGAGCATGATTTACAACAAACAAAAATCCATTAGTATTTTTTAACATATTTAAAATGGTAGATAAAAACGATTATGTTATCTTTGCAAAAAGATAAATGTATTATGGCATTTATAACTAATTAAATACTATTAAACTAAATTAGTATCACCCTTGGTAGAAGGGGTTGGGGACGTGGAGTGGTCGACAGTAGTCGGGACGGTGAAACGTCAATATGTACGTGTATAAACGTATATAATTACCTGTGGAAAAACAATATAATTGAAAAGCGAATACTAGTAAATTTATGAATAAGCCATTTTCTATATTGCTATTTTTTTTGTTACTGTCGTGTTCTTGTTCACGCAAGCTACTTCCATCTTCGACAAATACAACCATAGTAGACCACAACACGACAGTAACGGAAAGAGTAGTATGGCAATCAAAAATAATAACTCTTCCAACAGAGCACATACAACATACAACATTTGAAGATAGTTCACACTTGGAAACATCATTAGCCGTATCAGACGCTAAAATAATGTCGGATGGCAGGCTTTTTCATAGTTTGAAAAACAAGAAAGACTTTCTACAAGACAGCATCCCATCCTTGGAAAAAGAAACGGTAGTGACGAAAGATTCTATAATAACCGTAGAGAAAATTGTAGAAGTAAAGGTAGAAAAGGAATTGTCTAAATGGCAAAAAATACTAATCAATCTTGGATACATAGGTATCGGTTTCATATTGTTTTCAGGTTACAAAATAGCCCGAAAGTTCCTGTAACTTTCGGGATTATTTCACTAGATGCCATACCACGTGGTAAACAAACTAATCTTCATAAATATTGTTTTTTAAATATTTCGCAACGCTATCCATTACGCATTCAACACACCAGCCTAGAAGGTATGCAAAGTGCTCATCCTGCCCGTTTTTATACCCCATTGCTATATCACAATACTCAAATACATTACAAACATAATGAGCAGATTCATGAGCAACAATCTTTACTCCTATACCATCGTTGGATAACCAAATAAGTACGCCTAAATTATTTGTACTTTTTTCTCTTACAAGAATAGTCATACCATCACAGCCTTTAATTTCATCCTTAGATATATCTATCGGGTCATGATTATGTTGAGTAAATTTTCTACATATTTTCCCCCATTGGTCATCCCCTACTACAACATACAGTTTAAGGGGATATATTTTAGGATCGTATTTTGTTATCATCGCAAAACATCTTTTAGTAATATATCGGGATGCTCTTCTTTAGGTTTAGATTCTTTGAACCTATATATAAAGCCACTTGCATCCTTGTTAGCTTCCTTATATAAATCTTCTGTAAGAGAAGCCTTGTACAACTTCATTTTCTCTTCAAAATGATAATCAAGTTTAGGCTGGTCCATTATTACTGCCTGTATATAACTCCATGAATATTTCCATAGCAAAGCCCAGTCCTTGATTATCATCAATCCTCCGAATAGCCTTAAATCCCCTCTGAATTGGGGGAAATCTTTTTGGATAGATCCTCGTGAGCCGATTTTGCATCTAGAGATAATTTCATGGCATCCTTCTTGCTTAATGTCGCTGTCGTATCTATCAAGAACGCTAAACGGATTGTATTTGTAAAAAAATCACTTACATTAGCCCCCTCCACGATGGCTTCTATCAACGGAGTTAGTTCCTTATGGTCATAATGCCTGCTTAACCACCAAGCGTATATACGTCTAGCAAAAGGAATTATCTCAAAAAACCAATAGTTGTTCAATACTCCTGCCGCTGCAACTTTGTACGGAATAGATGCGTCATTTTTCATAATTGCAATCATTTCCTTTTTCGCTGTATCGGGGTTGATAATGTCACGTATCAACAGCTTGTCTACAATATAATCGTATGCGCCTAGTCTAAGACCACGCACCTTGAATTTCTTATTGCCAACCATAACCTCTTTGTATTTATGAGTGGCAAACTTCTGCATCTTTATCTGATCATCTAAGTCAGGTTGTTTCCAATTAAATATTCCCATTTTTTAAACTAACTTGAACGGTTTAATCATTAATTTTCCTTTCACATCCACCTTTGATATGTTCTTTGGAGTATTTGTATGTACGAACACCTTGGTATATTTAGACGATACAATATCAAGTTTGGCATCGTCAATCAAAGATACGTGTACTATGCTGTTATCAAGCGCAACAAGGCTTACATGGCTGTTATCCTTGACATACATCTCTCCTATACCGAAATCGTTGAATGTGACAACGCAATCACACGAGCCGTTAAAAATAGACCATTTAGGATTGCTTATGAAAAGGTTGGTGTCATCAACAAAGATATTAAACTTCTCCCTAACTCCTGTAAATTCCTTCTTGATTATTTCATTTGACGGGTATCTGTTTAACAGGCAGAAGTCAATGCCTCTGATATATTTCTCGCATAATTCATATTTATCCGAGTTCCCCCATTCATTTGTCCATTCCTTACACAGCCTAAGACTTATAGCCTCTTGCTTTAATTTATCAGACAATTCTTTATCTGTCATGGCGTTATTTTTTACAGCAAAAATACAACAAAGGTTAACAAAAATCAAACACAATCAGTTAAAAAACAATAAAAGCCGGACGAAAACGCCCGGCTAATAATTCATCACTCGTCTACATCAACCACCGATACCCGAATTGTCAAGTTCGAGAACCATCATGGTTTTCAAATACTGAGTGTTAACTTCCAATGCTGTCACAGTAACGGAGAATCCAAGGTATCCTGCGTTACTTGGAGCACCTGTGAAGCTGACAGCCCATGATGCCTTCGGGAAGAAGATCATACGATCACCAGTACCGTTGATAATACCGATAGGACGTACAAACTGCTTGAATGCACTTGCACCAAACGCTTTCAGTTTCTGAGAAGCTCCCTTACCGAAAGCATCAACAGTATCAGTTAAACTACTTAATTCCAACTCAACCCTGTCTTCGTTCCCTTGTGTAAAGAAAGCGAAAGCGGCTTTTGAAGTGGACATACCTGTAAAGGTAAATGCCATAGTACCCGGTGTGATATTCTGGAATACGGTAGCACCCTGCTCGTTCTTTGTTTCAGAAGTGTCAGCGTCAGTACCAGCGGATTCCGTAGTACCAGATTCAATATTGGGAAGAATCTTCGGATTCTTAAAACTTGAATATTGAGTTTCATCGGTAATCTCAATCGCATCAAATGTCAAAGCAGCCGACTGCCCGTTCAAGTAAGCAGGGCTGGTGTCTAAATTTACTCGTGCCATTCTATTTTCTGTATTTAAAAAGTTATTGTTAATTGTTGAGAACGTATCTACCGATGCGCCTCCACTGTTTTTTCTCACGTTTTTCATGCGGCTAATCCTTTGAAATGTCAACATTCAACAGGACGGACATATAATAGAACCCAACCCCGTCAAACATTGGTGGTAAAACATTAAATATCTCGAAATGAAGCTGCACAGTCTTTTGAGGAAACAGTTCTACCATCTTCTCACTCAACGCATCCATGACAGACGGATATATGTTCCCAGGCAATGCCCTTACAAACAAAGTAACCGTAGCCATTGTTTCGCCTTTCCCGAAGTGACCGTAAGGGCCGCCCTCGGTATTGCTTACAATTCTTGTATTGTTGTTTACGACAATAAAACTAGTTACCTTATCATCAACACTTGCAGGACGCTGTACCTTATATACATCGTCAGCAATCTTCTTGTCCAATACAATATTGTACAAGGTAGTATTTATTGTTGAAGGATTAAAGTAGCCCATAACTTCACTTAAAATATTTGTTGAACATATTAGCTGCAATTTTCTTAAAAACTACAGTATATTTACCTCCTTTTAAATCTGTCTTTGTCTTAATCCAAGAATCTGAAAGAACATTCAACAAATGATAGTTCTCCACATACTTGGCATAATACATGACAGCAGCGACAACCAGTTCATATTTATCAGAACCATCGGATTTGTAACTGTTGAAGAAATCTTCGGCAAGTTCACGCCCCCAATATTCTACATTGTTACGTTTCCTAGGTTCATTTGCAACTTTCGTTGCATTTGCCCACACAATCTTCTTTAGGACCCCATCTTTATAAATGCCACAGCCATAACTATCTTCAAGATTGAAAGTCTGATTGGTAAATCCCTCCATGTCTTTTATATCATCCATGATATTCGTGGCGATATCTTCCATGAACTGCATGATAGAAGCATCCAAAGCAAGCTGGACATTACTACCAAACTCTTTCAATACTTTATTGTTGTTATTTGCCTGCATTTTTTGTACTTGTCTTTCTTGTTACTGGTTTACTCAGTTTATCAATCTGCTTTTTTAATGAATCTCGATCATCTTTTGCGCATTTCAACTCGTTTTTGATTTTGTTCATCTCATTATAAAGCTCCTGTATCTTCTGATAAGCATCATGAAGAGATTGCTGATAACTCAATATTTCTTCCTGTGCCTTTTTCAACTGAGCACCCTGAATAGCAAACCCTTTTTCAAGATTGTCCAAGGTAGAAGAATCAATTTCAGTTTCCATTTTTTCCTTCTTCTGCTTAAACAGTAATATTGAAGTTAGAAGGGTTATACCATTAGTACCCAACAAAGCAAGTATTATTTCCGTCCAATTGATTGTCATAGTATTCTAGTTTTCTATTTGGTTAAAGTATATTACCGTACCAAATTCCATATTGTTAAATGGAGGTTTCTTTATCTCACGCCAGCTATTGCTGTTGTCCGAAAACGGATGGTTGAAATTCTGCCAATCCAACAGACACCCGGAAGGTATGGTTACATCGTTATCTTCTAGGTAGGCAGCATATTCGGACTTGTCAACATCATTCGTTTCCGAACCAGTATCCTTTTCCTGTATGTTTGCCCTTCCTTCGTATATCATCTCCCAATACGGGGTGGTCTGATATTTATCCGAACTGTTCTTGTTCTGATAAATTCTAACCATATCAGGAAACATATCCTCACCTAAAATACTCTTTCCCATACTACCATCTTAATCTAGTTATTTCAACATCAGTTCCAACATCCAAATTCAAACCCCATTTGGCGTATAAATCCTTTGCGCGTTGCTCCAATCTTTTCTTGTCATTGATAGAAATAGTCTTGCTTGTGTCGGTAATTGACCAGTTCCCGGCTTTCTTCGTCTTTCCCTGTATCGTTGAAGGGGCAGTGCAAACAATGAGCAACAAGTCAGCATAAGCCAAATCCTTCTTCATCTCAGACGTTTCACGGCTGTCATCAGACAAACGGAATCCCCATTTCTGGGCAACACTGATATACGATGTGTTTTTCAACTCATAGTCAATCTGTGCTTTCAGATATTCACGCATAGACATATAGAAATATGCTTCTACCTTCATGTTACCCTTTGCTGTTATCTGAGGGGTAACTTGAATAGTGAACGGATTATCCGAAACTTTCAGTCTATCCTCCGGCTTCAATGTTTCATTGTCGGCAATAAGCCAGTATCCGAACTCTACACTTTCTTCGGGAATAGCTTGGAGCGTGAGAGTATCTCCAATGAAATACTCCCCTGCGCCCTTTGCTGTGCCTTCGCCATTTATATCAATAATGACCTTCATGGTTCAACTTTTTACAATCCCGTATTTGACTGTTCGTCAACCTTCATGATGATAAGGTTGTTCGGATTCTTCATCACAGGACACGCCCACAATTCACCTGAACTCTTCTCAGCATACGGTTCAGAAGAATACTGATGCAAGAACGCGATACGTCCGCCTTCCAAAGAAGAAATACGTACAGCCGGGTTGGTATCCTGCAAATACATTGACGGTGAGTTCTTGATACGGAAGAACTGACCGCTCTGAACAAGAACAACGGTGTTCTTTTCAAAAGACGGTTTGGCTTCCTCAATCACACCAAGTTTGTTCCATTTTGATTTTTCATCAACAGGAATAATCACAGGAATAGAGAACACCTTCATCAGCACATCAACAATCTCCTGATTGTTCATAGGATAGATTGTAGTAGACGCTGCGGCAGGAACAAGACGAGCCTGTACTGCTGCTGTCACTTTCGGGTGCATCAGGAAGTTGTCATACAAATCCTTGGACATTTCAAAGTGGTCGTATGGTACACCGTCATTGTCGGCAATCTTACACATTCTTTGAAGGTCTTTAATAGGATCTGCATTCTCGTTCGGTGTCCAGTCTGTATAGCTAAACCATTTCTGCTTCAACGCTTTCAACTTGTGTTTTGCAGGAACACGATAGTCAATCTGAACAGGGATTGAGTTGGTACCACTAGCTGTATAGTTAAGCATACCTGTAGAAAGAGCCTGATAAGTCATGCAGTTCAACTCGGTATGGAAACCTTGGATACACGCTTCCATCTTTGTGTACCATTTCTCACGGATCTTGTCAAGCAATGCGCCTTGCGGAATGTCAAGTTCATAGAACTCCTGAATATCGGTTTCCATAAACTGAATAGCGTGACCCATCTTCGGAATACGGCCAGAATACCATTCAAATCCCGTAGTATCCATGATAGGCTTTTCAGCCAAAGGAGCCAGCATTACAGGACGGGTAGCCTGTGTGTATTCGTCAACCATGACATTCCATGATTTACTCATCTGAGGAACATCCCAATCTCCGTAGCTTCTCCAGTTTTCGTTATCAAATTTCTGATTGGCATAATCCATAAGTTCCTGCATCTCCCCGGAGAAATGCCAATCATAGAAACTAAATGTCGATCTTTGCATAAAACAAAAAATTTAATTAGTTATACAATGTGTAACGGAAAACGCAAGGATATGATTCATCATCCTTCATCGCCTTTTTGATTGCCGAAGCTACGGGCGGAATGCGTCTTTCCAAAATCTCACTTGTCACCATCCATGCACCGTTGAAAGGATAGAGAGTGGCACCTGGAATGGTGTCAACATCATAAGGCAGGATAGCATTGGGAATAACCTTGATTTTTGCGCTAGCACTAGCCTGTGTAACTTCAACCAAAATATCGGTCAATTCCAATTTACCTGCATCCGAGGACAATGTAAGGATATCATATTCGTCATGAGACGAATCAATAGCGTTAATGGTATAACCAGTTGTAGTACCTGCGGCAGTAGTAGGTGCTTTACCTACAATCATACCAACCTTGGCAACTGTATTACCCATGATTTTTTCAACTTTTACCGTAGTACCCGATTCCGATTTCTCATATATTCTGAATGAATAGTGAATGTCACCGCCATTCTGCTTTGAGGAATCACATTTAATCATGGTACCAGCCGGAAGTTTGTTCCCAACTGTAGGCATACGTTCTACTGGAACGTTACATCCTACCAACAGTACGTGCAAAGACGTATCATTAGAAAAGATATGTCTTGCGCCGCCAATCTTACTATAACTTGTTGCAAGAACTCCTGCTTTCATAATTAAAAAAACTATTTGTTAATTTTACTGTAATATCGGCTGACAATGTTGTTTTCCTTGTTAGCCTTATCTTCTTCTCTCTTTCTATCTATGAATGACTTTACATCGCTAGAACCACCCTTGTCAGAGATGAAAGGATTAATGCCATCCTTTGTGTATTTAGTACACGTTTCATTGTACTTTCCCTGTATTTTCAGAAGAATGCTTGTATCTTCCTCTTCGGGCGAAATCTGAATGTTCTCAAAAATGATGTTGCGCAACAACTCGTTAGGCATACCCGCTTCCGGGCGTTTAATCAAATCAGACAGCTTCTTGCGCTTTTCAGTTACAATCTGCTTCTGCTTTTCCTCCTGCTCTTTAGCTTCAAAATCTTTCTTGAACTTTTCAAACTCTTCAAGTTTAGCCTTGACATCATCGGGCAACTCAAACTGTTTCTGTTCGGATGATTGTTGTTGTTGTTGTTGTTGTTGTGACGAATGTGATTTTTCCCATTCCTTTTTCAAGTTGGATATCTCCTGTTCCTTGATTGTATCCCACTCTTTGCGCTTATCAGACGCAAACGCTCTTACCTGACCTGCCACAGTGTTCTTTAAATGATTCACAACACTTTCATTCCAGAACTTTTCCGCATTTTCCTGCGGTGCGAACGCTGAGAACTCATTAATTGTCTGTTCGATTGTACGATCTGTAATAACGGAGCTACTTTCTCCCAACGCATTCTTGATACCTTCAAAAATGACTTTTACATTTTCATCCATATACTATTTATTTTTTTTTATGTGATTCATGCACAAGACCTTTGCGCACAGTAAGTACCTCTTACCGATGCAAATGTAGTTAAAAAATGTGTATAAGCAAAAAAATATTTAAAAAAATATTATATTTGCGGGATACATAGAAAACGATGGAAGAAATTGACTTAAAATACCGAGGATTAAAGACTAAAGATGTTGTCAAATCGCTGAAACGATATGGCAAAAGGGGAATCATACCATATAAAAGCCTTGATTTCGTCCAAAGATATATAGAGGACAGAAGAAGCAAGGGGTACAAGGTAAATATGCTTGCCCCACAGAAAGGTTCACAGGAGGCATTTCTAAGGAACAGGGCAGGAATAAAGATACTTCACGGGAATCGTGGGGGAGGAAAATCCGTATGTCTTGGAATGGATATACTGAGTTCATGCAACCACCCGTCATTTTCCGCACTTGTTTTCCGTAAGGACAAGACATCCGCAGAAAAAGCGGACGGTATTCTTAAAGTGGTTTCAAAGATGGTTGAACCTTATGGTGAGTATATTGATTCAAAACGCCTTTCAAGACTTGACGCAGGAGGTGAAATACGATACGATTATTTCGGGGATGCCTGCTTGTCGGGAGAAAAAGGCATAAATGAATTTAAGGACAGACAACAGGGTGGTAACGTTGTGAAGGTGGCGATAGACGAGTGCTCACAGGCAACGGAACCTATCATAAACTACCTTCAAACGGTATTGCGTTCATCATCAGGACTAAGAACAGGTCTTACAGGCGCGTGCAATCCAAACCCGTACAGCGATTTCTGGAGAGCACTGGTATCATGGTGGGTGGACGATGACGGAATAGCAATTCCGGAAAGATCGGGAAAGGTAAGATATTTCTTTCAATATGGAGATACTATACATGAAACAGCATGGGGTGACAGCCCACAAGAAGTATTTGCTCAGGCAAAAGATTATATCATCGCAAGATTCGGTAAAAATACCAAAATTGACGAAACAAACTGTAAAAGATACATCAAGAGCATAACCTTTATAGCTTCCGGGCTGGAAGATAACAAGATACTTATGGCTTCCAATCCCGACTATCAGAAAAACCTTGGAGGAACAGCACAGGAAGTATCCATAAACGCATTAGGTTCATGGAAGCTGATAAAAGGGGGAAACGAGTGGATAACCCGTGACGAAATGGAGGAAATGTTCTCATCTCAGCCTGTGTTTGACGATTATTTTGAATGTGCTACACTAGATATAGCATACGGTCTTGGTGACGTTTGTGTAATGGGGCACTTCATAGGACATCACTTACAAGACCTAGAATGGTCAAACACATTAAAGCCTAGGGATTTGAACCGATGGGTAAGAAACAATCTACGAAAATGGGGAATCGGTGAAAACAGACTGGCATTTGACGGTCTTGGAGCACCTACATTCCGTGACGCATTCCCCGAAAGTCTGGCAATACTTAGAGGTGTTCCGAAAAGACTAGACAAAAGCAAGGATGACCAGCCTGTAAGATTCTATTTCGATCTTAGGGCACAGCTTGCCGATGAGATGGTAACACGTATAAAAGGAACAAACCTAGGATATTGCGGATTCAGTATAAACCCGGAACTTCTCGAAAAACCGTATGTGAACAAAACAATACGGGAAGCACTGATGGACCAGAGAAGAGCAATAAGACGTGACGTGGAAAGGGAAAACGGGAAACTAAGACTGCTGAAAAAACAGGAAGCAAAAAAGATTGTAGGATGCTCGCCCGACTTGATAGAAGGAACATTTTTATACAGGACATATTTTGATATATGTGATGTAATGATTGACATACCTAACGATATAATGGATGAATTAAAATATTTATAATTACCTATGGAAATTTTAAAATTAGACGTTTTATTACGAAAAGAACCGTTCAAAGTGGCACTTCCGTCAAGATGTGACGATGGGAGAGGTGGAGGAACAAAGAAAAAACCAAGACGCTCCACTTTGATATACAAATATATGTCACAAGATGATTTTCTAGCACAATGGGATACATCAGGACATTATATACACAACAGACCCGACTGGAAAGACAGTATCCCGTCAGACGAGGATGCCACATCATCGGATGATGAAAGCGCGAATGTAGGTGCTCAGAAAAGAAAAAAGAAATTGGCATCAACTCCCTATGTACTGCAAAGACGAGCATTTCCTCTTCAAAGGATGATACACAAGAAAAGGGTATCACACCTATGTACCAATCCTCTTAAATTCCAGATAAAGAAAAGCGCGTCAAACCAGCAGAACAGGGATAAGCTGACAACATACAAGGAATACTGGACTGATTCTCTCATGGAAACAGCCAAGTTTGAACTTATAAGCGAAGCCGGAAAGGTAGGAGATGCTGCCATATATATATATAAGGATAAGGACGAGATAAAATACAGGTCTTTCAGCTACTCAAAAGGAGATATACTATATGAGCATAAAAACAGAAGAGGCGAAAGAATAGCTTTCGCAAGAGAATATACAACCACATATATATCGGCTGATGGAGAAGAACATACAGACACACTTGTCGATGTATGGACTAAAGATGAGTTTTATACACTGGATTCCAACGGAGATATAGCAACGGATATTGACGAGAACGGGAATATCATACAACTGCATCAATTCCATAACCTGGGATTTATACCTGTAGTATATCTACGGCTTGAACTTCCATTTTGGGGGGCAGTACAGGACTTGATAGACGATTTCGAGTTCTTAATGTCCATGATAGGAGAATACAACACACGACAGGCATTCCAAATGCTACTTATCAAGACTAACGGAAGAATAAACATTCAAAGAAACGGACTAGGAGGAACTTCCATTTTACGTGTAGGAGCAGAAGATGATGCACAGTTCATGGGTAAAATGGATGCTTCAAACTCACTGTTCACCGAAATAGATAACATATACAACGGAATACTTGACGGAAGCGGTGTCGTTCCGCCAATGCAATCATCGTCAGGTGACAGACCTACTGGAACAACAGCAATGTATTATGAGCCGGAAATGGAATGGGCGAGAAGTGATGCACAAATGATGAACACAGCCATAAATGACATGGCCAATATATTCAAATACTATGTAGGAGTAATGGAAGGTGACGCAACAGGTTATAACGCTCTAAGAATAAACGCTACCATAGAACCATACTCATACATAGACTTCTCTGAATGGAACAATACACTCGTTCAGCTTGTGAACTCCCGAATAATATCATTACAGACAGCAAGAGAAGAAAGTGACTTCTCTGCAAATAACGAAGATGATAGAATGGACGAACAAGACAGAAGATTAAACGATATGGAAGCTAGGGTGATAGAGGAAAATAATGAAAATAATGAAAACAATGAAAACAATGATAACAACGATAACAGCTAAACTATGGGAAAATTTACGAACTTACTAAGAAAAATAAGAAGGACATTAGACTATATATGCCTTAACAATTTGAGAGTTGACGGAATGGAACACCTCATTGCAGGAATACTTGTAGTAAGCGTGGCGCAATGGTTTTTCTCCGTATGGACAGCAATAGCACTAACCTTGTTCATTCTTGTAGGGAAAGAAATAATATACGATAAGTGGCTTAGACAAGGAGTGCCCGAATGGAGAGATGTATTCTGGGGAGCAGTAGGTATGGTGCTTGGATTAATTTAAAAAAAAATCACACCACAAAGTTTTTATATATCAAAAATTATTATTTACTTTGTGGTGCCAAACAATAGTAAAGTATTATTTCTCCGTAGAGCACGGTTATAGCTCACTATATTAGCTTGGCTTTTTTTATGCCCAATCGCTTGTATGAAAATACACGGCTGTCTTTCCTGCGTAATATTTCCTCTTCGGAGAAAATCTTACTATTGTTTGGCGACACGGGAAATGGCAGCCGTTTTTCTGTCTATAATTATAATGCCAAACAATAGTAAGTATGGAAAGTTTAATTCCAAATCAAAAAGGTATGACCTCCCTTGAAATAGCAGAGGTCACGGGTAAACAACATGCCCATGTTATGCGTGATATTCGCAATCTATTATCGCAAGGTGTAGCCGAATCCAATTTTGGATTGGGCTCATACACAGACGCTAACGGTCAAGAAAGACCTCTATTTAATCTAACTCCGAAAGGTTGTCTTATTCTCGCTTCGGGCTACGATGCAGTTCTACGTGAAAAAATCATAGACCGTCTTGAATATCTCGAAAATGAGAAAAAGGCTATCCAAACTCCGCAAACCTATCTTGAAGCCTTGGAAGCTTTGGTAGCTTCTGAAAAGGAGAAAGAACGGTTGCGCATTGAATCGGAGCAACAGAAAAAGCAAATCGAACAAAAAGATGCCAAGATTGCCAAAATTCAGCCCAAAGCGGATTTTGCCGACAAAGCCTTTGCGATGGAAGGCAAATGTGATATAGGACAGGCTGCCAAGATACTCGGCTTACCATTCGGACGAAATACCTTGTTCAAGAAACTTCGTGAAGCAGGAGTATTCTTTGCTAACAGGAATGAGCCAAAACAGAAGTATATTGATGCTGGGTATTTCGAGATGAAAGAAAAGCCTATTCCAAGAGAGAATCACCCAGGTTTTGTCGTGATGGTTGTTCTATGCACACAAAAAGGTCTTGCATACATTAATCACCTGTTTGGCGGAAAACCGTCTGATGGAAAATTAGCGAGAATAGTATAGCACTATACATCTGTTATTACTATAAAGCAAGGAGCGACAAAAATATCGCTCCTATATTTCCTGATTGATCACTTTATCGTAACCCAAACCTGTTCGCCACGCTTTATCGAATTGTCAATCAATTTGTTCAACTTGTCAGAAGTATAGCGTGATTCGGTAAGCCTTCCTTTTGATGTATTGTTGCCTACAAGGATACATCCGGCAGAATCCTTTGCTGTATTCCCAGCGTGAAAAAGAATACCCTCAAAATGAGGAACATTCAACAATCTTGGCATATTACGTCCGAATTTTGGGGACCAGTTGTATATCACCTGGTATCTACCGTAAGGGATAGCAGATTCAGCATAAACCTTCTTCTCGTTTCCATCAAACACTCCGTTCTTATTCACGTCAACAACACGATCTTCAAGCGTATTACTGAAAAACTCACCATCAATATACAAACGCCCTATAGTATAATCAGGCTTACACCATTTTCTTTCTACCAATAGTTCCATAATTTTTTATTTATTGATACATTGCAAATATACAAAAAAGTATTATATTTGCAATGTAATAATTAGGATTGTTGATATTTAGATGGGCATTAAGGAACAAATGAACACCATTATAAAGTATTCGGTGATTCTTTTGTGATAACTGATAGCGGGCGTTGGTATCGCCCCGAACGAATTAACGTTCTAAAATGTATGTAAAAACATACATTAATACCTAAAACATTATATTTATCTTTGCCTTATCATAAAGCATCCGTTAATGGATATAGCTTAAATAGTTATTTTCATGCAAAAACTAAATTAGTATCACCCTTGGTAGAAGGGGTTGAGGACGTGGAGTGGTCGACAGTAGTCGGGGCGGTGAAGCGTCAATATGTACGTGTATAAACGTATATAATTACCTTACCTTAATAAGCAAGAAATAGATTGGACCCTTTTTCTTGCTTTTTTTATGTGCAAACGCAAGCAATCATTGTTAATATTGATTAAAAAAATTGTACTACGTATACATGTATAATATATTTTTTGTTTCTTTGTATAACAATAAATGAACCATTACGATGTTTTTACTTTGGCAGCAGGCAGATGTGAATCTTTACTGTTGCCTTTTTTGTTACATCATACATAAACACACAATATATGATTTGTACAATGACACCAAATGAAATAAAACAATTCCGTAATTATATGCGTAAATGTATATCTATGAATTTTACGCTTGAAGAAAAAGAATGTATAACCAAGAAGAAAAAGGAGATAAAAGAAGCAGGAGAAGCTATAAGAAGAAACAATGGAGGGAAAAATCCAATACTAGGTTTCTGATTTAAAAATAGATTAACTTGTACGGTAATTAGATAATAATACATACCTTTGCACTATGGACAACGAAAGAGAAATATTATCGAAACTTGACGCTATCATACAGAACCAAAAGGTTTTGTATGAGAATCAAATTGTAATCTTTCAAACTCTAGCATCAATCGGGCAAAAAGTTTACAGCCAAAGCGATTTCAAGAGTTTGATGATAAACATGGTAGCAAACGGAATAACAGAAAGAGTAGAAGCCAATGATCAACAAAGAAGAAATATCTAAGATTGCAGACTATTACTTCCAGGTAAAAAGACTTGCCAACGGTATAAAATCGTCAACCAAAGAGCGTGCGGAGAAGTTTTCTAAAGACCTTCTAGCCATATTCCTTTTGGCAGGGGCTAAATCGTTCAAGTCAATAGCAAAACTCCCGGATATCCAAAAAGAAAAAGTGATGGAACTGACCAAAAAGTTCCGTGAGGATATATATAACGACATATACCAATATGTACTGGAAAGCAATAAACTGTCACTAGAACTAAACGATGATCTTGGATGGGAGTATATTTCAATGACGGACAACGGCATTAAGGAATATATGGAAAGGACATACGGTGGAGAAACGACAAAGCAGAGAATAAACACAAATACAAACAGATTCCGCGCTGTTGTTGAAGTATATCTTGCCAATACATTACTGTCCACAAAAACGAACAATATAGAGAAGATAACGGATGAGGTTCAAAAGAAGATATGGAACAACATATCATCACCATATAACGTATCATTTATTCCACCAAGCAAACAGAAACACTACGGGAGAGGATATGCTACAAACGGTATAAGCCAGTTGTATGTTATAGAGCAACAGATGATTTTAGGTATTTTCAATGAAGCAAATTACAACTCATGGAAAAACATTCCAAATTTCAAGGGATGGAGGACAGCAGTAACGTCTAAAAATCCATGCCAGTTCTGCATTGATGAGCAATACAGAATACACACAGACAGACCCAAGCTGCCGTTCCATGCCCATTGCTTGTGTATATTATATCCGGTGTTTAATACATAACCTATGACATCATACTACTAGACTTTATGAATATAGCCCTCATACTTAAATTTGTCCATTGATTTTGCCCAGATTGTTGTGCTTGTAAATTAACACGAACCATTTTAGATGTACCTGTAACAAAATCTTCAAAGGCAGATCCAACGGTTACATAAACAGTCTTAGTTTCTTCACCAGAAAGTATTATGTCTGATGTCATAGGATTCATATCTATTCCTGTAACAAACTCAGCATTATAGTATCTAGATACAGAATCGCTTCCACCTGAATTAAGAGTACCGTTAACTTCTATACGAAATCTATATTGTTTGGTTATGTTAGTATTCCCCTCTCTTTTATTAGTAACCGTAAACTTAAATAAAATATTTGAATATTTAGTATAGATATCAAACGGGTTACTAGGATTTATGCCAGCAGTAAGATCATGCCAATTCATTTGACCATAATATGCAATACCGTTAAGAAGAGCAGATATTAAAGGTTCATTTACTATTCTAAATATCATAACAGGATAATTGTCATTATCCCAAGGAATAGGAACGCTCATAGGATATGATTCATCTCGTAGGTAAAAAAGTGCATAAATATTTCTCCCAATATCAGATTCAGAAAATCTAAATTCTATTTGAGTACCCATTCCTCCGTTTTCAATAGGCGTACTAGCAAGAATAGTTCTTATAACAGCAGGAACAGGCATAGTAGTAAGCGGATTTTGATAATACAAATCAACAGCTAATTTAAGTTTAGAAACCGTATGGCTTAACGCATAATCCAAATCACTAAGGACTATACTATTGTCTGAAACTTTCGTATAACGTACTTGATATAAATATACCGTCTGAGCTTGATAATTTACTGTAACAACATCATCTTTAATTACGCGCGTCCTTAAAAACGTTTCCGCATTATGATAATACCCATCAAAATCCAATAGCCTAAATGGTTCGCTATTTCCACCTCTTGGAGGCTCATATTCATAAGATGTATTATTTTTGTAACTAGACAATACATCCCCATTGACATTTACGTTCAACCCGCAATTAGCATTATTGTCACCTTTCCACCAAGTATCTAATTTTAAGTTTATAGCCATATCAGCATATCTTACAGGCTTTTTCTTACTCCATTTATTTATTTTCCCATGCGTATTTGCGCACGCATATCCTAAATCATAACCGTCACTAGTAGCACCAATACCTAGAGTAGGATATACATCACTATCCAATCCGACAGGTGCAGTGATTTTACCGTTAGAGTGACCCATAATCACCCCCTTCCTCTATAACGGTATAAGAACCTTTACAAACAACAATGCCATTACAACTGATACTACGACAATGAATATCGCCATCAATTATAACAGCATCAGAAATGTCATAATCGCTAGGGAGTTCCTCACCACATAGTGTTATAACTTCGACTGCCCCTGTGCAGCTAGACTGCCCCTGTGCAGCTAGACTGCCCCTGTGCAGCTAGACTGCCCCTGTGCTCCCTCGCTTCGCTTCGGTCGCACACCAAATTTCCGTTTACAAACAAATTAATTTTCATCTAACTCACGTATTAAGTCATTAACATATTTTACACATGAATCCAACTCGTCATATCCGTCCAAAATCATAGCACCCACAGTGATATGAAGTTTGTCTATCACTTCTTTTTTGAACAGCACGGCATTCGCCTTGCTTGTATCAGACTTTTCTATTACCGTTATTGCGGAATCAATCATCCTAGTTACTTCGGATGGCGGCATCATGGGAGTGTCAGCACCTTTCCGCCAAGACTGATATTCTCTCAATTTTTTTAGAAGTTCTTTTTTTCTCATGTGTTTAGTAAATAAGGGGTGATTATGGCTAAATGGATATTGACCCATAAAACACCCCTTTTATGTGATATGAAAAGATTCAAAATTAAAACAACAGTCCATAAGACAAATATTGTTTTAAGGATCTTTTATGGTACAAATATAATAATTATTGTGAATTAAGCCTTAAATAAAATTAGGTATTAATCAACAATTTCCCAATCATCGGCAAACACATCACTGATAGACGGAACCCATGAATCAGCGCGTCCAGTATTCTCATTGTAGATAAGACACTGGCTTGTATAGTCAATGAATCCTTTGCCTTTCAGAATAAGGTCTTTTGCTGATTGCGGAAGAGATTGCATCTTTGGAATAACAACACTCTCTATATGAGCTGGAACCTGTTTGAATACCATTAATCCTTCCCCGTTCCAGCCCTTTCTACGAATTGGATAACCTGCTTTGAGAGCCATAATAGCCATACCAAAGTTCATCTTCCGCACTTCTGCGCTATCAGAGCCTTGCATACGTTGTATGCGAGTGTCAAGAAGGCGTATATAGTCGAACATTGTGCCGCATTGGATTTCCAGCAAACACTTGTTGTATGTATCATTAACGACTTCATCCATTTTCCCTGAATCTATGAAAGCGGCCAACTTTACATATCTTTCATTGACTTCTTCGGCTTCTATCTGCATACGGTCAACTGGTGTTTCTGCAATCTTATATGCCTTTTCAAACACATCTTTAGGCGACCAACTCTCGTAGCCGTCTTCGTATACCACCTTGTATCCTTCTTCCACTTGTTCCATAGTTCTTGGAATAGCATCAGTGGGCAGATAGACCTTACCACCCTTGCGAATTGCAGGTGTAGCCTGAACTAACTTTGTTCCAATGTACTTTTTCATTTCAATCTAATTTAATTATATATTATGAGTTATTCTTTTTGCGAATTAAGCATTAAGATAAAAGTTCCTCTTAATGCTGTTGGTGTCATCATTAGAAGTGATGGCACTCAAATTTAAATGAATTGATTTTATCTGTGGTGTCCGATTGTATATCAGTGCCTAAAATCGGATGGAGGAAAACCCGAAATATGGCAAAAAAGATAAACCTCCATCCGCAAACAAAAACAAGAATTTAATCAATACAAGCAAAAACCACACATTTCAGAAAGCATTGCAATTTTAAAAGGGCAAATCATCCCGTCTTTCAGGCTGAACAGGTACAGGTGATGGAGCTTGTGCTGGTTGCGGCATATCTATCTTAAAGCACCCAACTTCATTGTAATATTTACCTTGGTACTCTCTAGCTCTTATTTCAAGATGGGCAGTAATAGTATCACCCTCTTTCAATTGAAGATCACACAGGTTTCCCATTACATAAAAATACACTTCTTTGGTATATGTAGCACCAATTTCCTCAACGAGAAGATTTCTCTTTTGCCAAGGATTGCCTGCCTTGCTTGTACCAGTCTGTAACTGACCTACTTTTTTTACTTTACAATTTAATACTAAATCCATTTTTTTATTTTTTATATTTTTCTTCCTTAATCTTGTCCAACTCTCTCATTGCGGACAGCCTTCTTTTATGAGCGTCCACCCTTATCCAGAAAACATTCCAGCTAACTTCCTTACCGTTAGTGGTGTTCTCTTTAAGTATCTTGCCACATTTTAAAATCTCGTTGACAAGATAATCATACCGTTCTTTATCATAGCAATATCTCATGCGACAAAAGTAAAGCATTAATGTTAATTTTTACACACATTTTAAAACGTTAATCCGTTCGGGACGATACCAACGCCCACTATCGGCTATCATGAATGAA